>ERZ779889.987-NODE-987-length-31493-cov-44.400439_pt1 | contig 31493 bp, 30 predicted proteins | sample MGYA00511030_ERZ779889 | MGnify/ENA primary metagenome ERZ779889 (study PRJEB29588, sample SAMEA2160616) | human gut metagenome | biome: human gut; feature: human-associated habitat; material: faeces | place: Denmark | collected 2008/2010 ... | reverse complement strand
AATCTTAGAGGCGAATTGAGGCTTCAATGAGTCTTTATTGCGGCGGCCCGACCGGTGACATTGTGCCGGTTTTGGGTGCATCGCACTACGAAAGCATAAGCAAATACATAAGCATTAAAAGGCAGCCGCCCGGCTGCCTTTTTTGTATGTAAAAATTAATATTGATTTACCTACGGGATTGGTTGTATAATAACCACAAGAGGTGAATCACATGATATCAACAAAAGGACGCTATGCAATACGCATATTACTCGATCTTGCCGAGCACAACAACGGAAGCTACATCCCTATGAAGGAGGTCGCCGCCCGGCAGGAGATATCGCTCAAATATATTGAAAAGATCATGCCCTCGCTTAAATCCGCGGGTCTTATAGACAGTGTCCACGGTATCGGCGGCGGCTACAGGCTCACAAGATCGCCGGATCAGTATACGCTTTGGGAGATATTAAAGCTTGCAGAGGGAGATCTTGCGCCGGTGTCCTGCCTTCAGGATAACGCACCGCCCTGCCATCGCGCAGCCGAGTGCCGCACACTGTCCGTTTGGGAGGGCTATTATGAGCTCACGCGCAACTATTTTTCCGGCATAACACTTGCCGATCTAATGAATGCACCGCACGGCGGAGACTACGTTATCTGACCGCCGCCGAGCACCGTGTCACCGTCGTACAGCACGGCCGACTGGCCGGGCGTGACGGCGCGCTGCGGCTCATCGAAGCGTATAAGAGCTTCATTTTCAAAAGCTCAAACGCCTATTCTTTGTTCGGGATCATCGGAAAAGCCTCCTGTGGGTAAGATTATATCAGTCCGCGAACAGCGGGGTGGAGAGGTAGCGGTCGCCGGTATCGGGCAGCAGCACGACGATAGTCTTGCCCTCGTTCTCCGGGCGCTTTGCAAGCTCAATAGCGGCCCATACAGCAGCGCCGGAGGAGATACCGACGAGCACGCCCTCGCTCTTGCCGATCTCTTTGCCGGTGGCAAACGCGTCGTCGTTCTCGACGGGGATTATCTCGTCATAGACCTTGGTGTCCAGCACCTCGGGAACAAAGCCCGCGCCGATGCCCTGAATCTTGTGAGAGCCGGCAACGCCGGTGGAGAGAACAGCGGAGCTCTTCGGCTCGACTGCAACGACCTTGACTTCGGGCTTCTTTGACTTGAGGAACCGGCCGACGCCGGTGACCGTGCCGCCGGTGCCAACGCCTGCAACGAAAATGTCGATTTCACCGTCGGTATCTGCAAAAATCTCCGGGCCGGTGGTCTCAAAGTGCGCCTTGGGGTTTGCGGCATTGACGAACTGGCCGGGGATAAAGCTGTTGGGGATCTCCTTTGCAAGCTCGTCGGCCTTGGCGATAGCGCCCTTCATGCCCTTTGCGCCCTCGGTGAGAACGAGCTCCGCGCCGTACGCCTTCATGAGCTGGCGGCGCTCAACGCTCATGGTCTCTGGCATGACGATGATTATGCGGTAGCCTCTTGCGGCGGCGACGGATGCAAGGCCGATGCCTGTGTTGCCGCTGGTCGGCTCGATGATGACGGAGTCGGCGTTCAGCAGACCCTTTGCCTCTGCGTCGTCTATCATCGCCTTTGCGATCCTGTCTTTAACGGAGCCTGCGGGGTTAAAATACTCAAGCTTTGCGAGGACCCTTGCCTTGAGGCCGTGCTTTTTTTCAATGTGGGTGAGCTCAAGCAGGGGAGTGGAACCGATAAGCTGATCGGCGGAAGTGTATATTTTAGACATGATATTATCTCCTTTTAATTTTTAATTATATTAAATAGTAAATTTGATTTGATGTGAGCGTTGGAAAAAATTCAGTCCCTACATCGGAAGACAATATATGCAGCCATGATGTTTACCTCGGTTCGATTTTAACTACTACCAACTTAGTAGGTTGGTAGTAGTATAAGTCCGTATTCCTCATTTGTCAATAGCCCTGAGCAAAAAATATGAAAAACCGCACCGCAGAAAACTGCGGTGCGGTTTCTTATCAAATTCGGTATCAGCCGCCGTGCATGAGACCGGCGGTCTTTGCCTTACTCTCGTTCGAACGCTTGAGGTAAGGCTTGCACGCGATGTGCAGGAATATTCCGAGCGGGACGGCGATGGCGGCCATCAGCAGCAGAACGAGGATGCACTTGAAGTAGGTGCCGTTATAGCCGCCGGCGATCGTCTCACGCATAGCGTTCATCGAATACTTGAACGGCATCACGCCGTAGAGCACCTGGAAGAGCTTCGGCAGCATCTCGACGGGGTAGGTACCGCCCGAACCTGCGACCTGCAGGACCAGCACGATGATCGAAAGCGCCTCGCCCGTGCTGCCGAGCGCGAACACGAAGCTGTAGTTTACAAGCGTTGCGACAAGGCTTGAAAGCGCCGCGGCGAGCCAGAACAGGAACGGGTTATAGCACTGTATGCCTATGTAGTAGAGGTTGCCGAGCACCGTCATGAGCGCTGTGAGCTGGCCGATGGCGAAGAAGATGAAGTAGCGGCCGAAGTAGGATTCCGTTACGCTCAGGGTGGGGAACTCATTGCGATTCTTGATGTGCGGATGCATGAGGCTGACGCTCAGCAGGGCGCTTGCCCAAATCGCCAGCACGGTGTAGAACGGAGCCATGCCCGAGCCGAAGTGGTCAAGGGCGTATACACGGACGACCTCGAGGTTGGCGGGGGAGGAGAGGTAGTCAACGAGGCTTGCAACGTCGTTCTGCATCAGGTCAAGGATGTTGGAAACGCTCTCGGACGAGCGCAGCTCGTTTACGTTCGACTGTACGTTCGTCACGAGGTCGAGCATCGTGTTCATGACCTCACGCGTGCTGTTTATGCTCTGCGTGCAGGAGCTGAGCGCAGAGGTAAACTGCTGAAGCGTAAGCGCCTGGCTGTTCACGTCGCCTTGGATCTGCGCAATGAGAGAATCAAGGTTGTCCAACGAGTTTTGCAGCGTCGTCATGGAGTTTATGAGGTTGCTGTCGATATTCGTCTGCTGGAGGATATCATCGAAGCGGATAACGCTTTCATGAAGCTGCTTGTTTACGTCGTAGTACAGATCGTCGAGGATTTCGCCCTCGTAGTCTGTTATACCGCCCTCGCCGTACAGTGCGTCCCAGTCGATGACCGAGCTTCCTGCGCCGGCAGGGTTGCCGCCTGTCGCCTCATCGAGTCGCTCCATGGTGTTGCGCAGCTGTTCGGAGCTGTTTCTTATCGCGTCGGCAGAGTAGATGACGTCCTCCTTGCTGGTCGCAAGGCGATCCTGCATGTTGGAGATGCTCTTGCGGCTGTTGTTGAGCATGTTGACAACGTCCGGGAGCAGAGCGCTGGTCATAGTGGTGACGTTCAGCGCCGACTGTGTGACCGAGGACATCGACTCCATTATGGAGACATAGGTGCGCAGATCGGTCTTTATGTTTTCAAGCTGATCATCAAGGCTATCCAAGGACAGAGAGGAATCACTTCCCATGCCGGAGAACAGTGATGTGAAGGTCGAAAGCTCGTCGACTATAGAAGCGAGGAATATGCTGTTGACCTGGTTTTTGACTATGCCCTGAGCACGGTCGGTAACACGGGAGGCGACGGCATTCATCTTCTGGTTGTCGTAGTATATTATCTCGGGAGTTTCGAACTCACCGTCGGTAAAGCCGAGCATTGCCGAGCTGAAGTCTGCCGGGATAACGAGTCCGGCGTAGTAGTCGCCGCTGTACAGCCCGTCCTGAACGGCCTGCTCGGAGTCGACAAACTGCCAGTCTATCTGGTTGTTGCTCTTGAGCTTTTCGATAATAATATTGCCGATGTTGAGATCGATACCCATGAATGTCGTGCCCTCGTCCTCGCTGGAAACAGCAATTTTGAGGTTCTGTGTTGAGTCGGGGGTGTAGGGGTCCCAGTTTGAAATGATGTTGAACCAGGCGTATAAACAGGGGATCAGAGCCAAACCGAAGACGCAGACAATCGCAACAACGCTCCTGCTCAGACGCTTTATGTCCGAACGGATGACGGAGCGAACATTTGAAGTTTTATCTTTTAATTTGTTCATCGCATTGCTCATCCTTCACAGAGTGTTGTTTATTCTTCCTTGCCTGTAGAGGCCTCTTCGTAATTATCGTACTTAAAGCCCGAGGCTGAGTTTTCATCGTTTTCCGGCGCACGGCTGCGAATTGCTTCACGTATCGCCTCTGCGCGCTTGTCGGCAGAGGTTTCGCTGCTTTCGGCTATGGCGGGTGCTTCGCCGCTGCCTTCCTCGATCCGGCTTATCATTTTCCTGAGCGTATAGTCCTGATACTCAATGACGATGAGTACTGCGGCGATAATGAACATCGAAACTATCCATAAAACGAGGAATATCGTTTTTGAGCTGTTTGTGAAAAACAGCATCACGAGGAAGATAGTCGGCACTATCAGCAGACTCCGCAGAGCCATCCGCGTACGCCTGACATTGTGCTCATGCATCTGCCTGAGGCACTCCATCAGGTCGTTATACTTTTTTTCGTACTGAGTATCCATAGTGATTGCTCCTGTAGTTTTTACATCATTTCCGTCTTATCGAGCTGCTCGTTCATATACTTGTTGATACCGCCGAGCGAACGCTTTGCGAATATGCCTATCAGCAGTCCGATGACAAAGAACAGCATGAGCTGCAATAGATATATCAGGTACTGATTCTGATACAGCCCCGCGATAGCCTCGCGCATCGCATTGATCGCATAGGGGAAGGGGAAGAACAGGTAGACCTGCCGGAAGAAGTTCGGCAGCAGCTCAATGGGGTAGGAGCCGCCGGAACCGGCGATCTGAATAATAAGTATGACAACTATGAGCGCTCTGCCGATGTTGCCGAAGGCGACGGCAAAGGCGTATGCCAGCATCGAGCAGGCCATTGAGGTGACAAAGCCCGACAGCAGGAGCAGACCGGGATGCACGCAGTCAACACCTAATATAAGGAGGTTTCCGAGCATAGTTATAAGCGCCTGTAACTGGCTGAGCACAAAGAACAGCAGATATCTGCCGAAGAAGCGCTGCTTTTCCGTCGCCTCAGGCACAGGGATGGGCGCATCGCACTTGAGTATCGCGTTGAGGATAACGCAGCCGACCCAAATTGCGAGCATCGTGTAGAACGGCGTCATTGCCGCGCCGTAGGACTCAACGGGGTAGACCGATTTAGAGACTATAGATACGGGACTTGAGAGGAACGCGCCGATGCTTTCGGGATCTACGTTTAAGAAGTCAAAAACATTTTTCAGCGTGCCGTTTTCGGGATTACCGTCAAGCATTTCAATAAAGTCGTCGATCCTGCTGCTGTAGGATGTGAGAAGATCCTTGACCTGAATGAGTGCGTTGTTGACAGCTCCGAAGGTATTGCCGAGCTCCTTTACGATAGGCGTGGTCTTGCCGAGTATTCCGTTGAGATCAAGCAGCAGGGCCGATACTTCGCCGAGGCTGTCCTGCAGGTTGTTGAGCATAGTGTCGAGCATGGGGTAGACCGTCTCGGTGAGGGTTACTCTGACGGTGCCCAGCATATCACTGACCAGCTGCAAATCGCGGATAAGGTTAATATCGCGGTTGCCGCTGAGAATATCGTCGAGGATGTCCTGAGCGCTCTTTGCGTCGCTTTCGGCGCTGTTTATGGAGCCGGAGACGCTCGAGGTGTCGCTTCCGCTTGCCGTGCCGACGGCCTCCGCCGTTGCGCCGAGCGCGCTTATCTCCTGCGAGACGACCTTAGTGTCGCTTTGAGCGGCCTGAAGAGCCTCCTTGCGGACCTCGGGATCGGAGGTGCTCTGAGCTTTTGAGAGATTCGACTGTATGCTCGTTATGCGGTCGGTGGTGTCGTCCTTCATAAAGCCGACGAGCGATTCCATGGACTGCTGTGTCTGCGAGGCATCGTTCAGATCCTCGTAATCATAGCCGGTTATTGCCTTGTATACCACGGGAACGGCTACGGATTCGTAATCTGTTTTGACAGCCTCTATAGCGTCCTTGTTGTGCGCTGCCAGAACGTGGGTCTGCTGAGCGTCAACCTGTCCGCTGTTGAGACCGAGCTTATCACGAAGCTGGGTGATCTTATCGGTGAGCTTATTGAGCGCCGTGAGCGCATCCTCAACCTCAGTGTTGGTAAGACCCGAGTGTGTGAGGTAGTCGATGAGCTCCTTATACTGCTTTTCAAGCTCAGCCAGGGCTTTGTTCGCGGCCTCGGCATCGTTTGTTCCGCCGTTATAGAGCCTGTCAAGCTTGTATATTGCCTCATTGACGGAGTCCTGAAGCTCGATAAGCATATTATTAACTTCTTCGTTTATGAGAGCAAGATCCTTTTTTGTGTCCTCAATATACACGATCTGCTTGGAGATGTTTACTCTCTCGTTGCCGATGAGGTAGATCGAGTAGTTGAGGGTGTTGTTCGTGCGCTGGAGGGTGTCGATAAGTGTATTGTTCGCGGAGATGAACTGATCGATAGTCCCGCTGTAGCTGATGAGGTTGTCGTTTATCTTCTTGAGCGTGTTCTTGAGCATCTCGGCCGAGGAATTGCCCTGAACGTCGGATGAGAAGGAGTTGAGCTTGTCAAACAGCGTTTCCAGAACGGTGGAAATGTACTTTTCGTTGACTATTTTCTTGACCTTATCACCGGCCGCCTCTACGACCTTGACGGCGACGGCATTGGTCTTCTCGTTCTGATAGAATTTTATCGTCGGCTTGTACATATCCGTGTTCAGGAAATTGTACATATTATATGTAAAGTCGGGTTCGATGATAATTGCGGCGTAGTACTTTCCCGCATAGAGATCCTTTACGGCCTTGTCGGCATCATTGAGGAAAACAAAGCCAAAGTTTTCGTCGTCCTTAATCTCGTCAATCAGAGCCTTGCCCATATTGACAATGTTGCCCTCGGAATCCATATAGTCCTTATCGTTGGAAACAACGGCAATGGAAACGTCCCTTGTTTTGCCGTACGGATCCCAAAACGCATAGATGTTGAACCATGCATACAGGGCTGGCAGAACAAGGATCGCCAGTATGATGAGGAAAGCGAAGAAATTCTTATACAGGTTCCTCAGGTCATATTTAAAAATCCTGAAAACATTACGCATATCGGGCAATACTCCTGTCAAACTTAAGAGTAGTATAGCTATAATGATGTATCAAAATCAGCAAGAATATGTCGATTACAAAACGGTAACGATTTAGATACAACGATATTGTACAGGTATTTAAAATAATTGTCAAGTAGACATAACCACATAAATAGATAAAATTTTTGCATGATTGTGGTCGGCAAGAATCAGAACACTATATCTTGTGTATATTGAAGATTTAGCAGTAATTTCATGCCTTCGGCACGAATATAGCGGCCCGTTGAGGTAATGATAAGTAGCGGGTCAAGAAACCGTACCCAATACAGAAAAGGAGATGTAAAAACTATGTCTAACAATTCCAGCAATAATCTTGTTGTTCCCGCTGCACGCGAGGCAATGGAGAAGTTTAAGATGGAAGCTGCCAACGAGGTCGGCGTAAACCTGAAGAACGGCTATAACGGCGACATCACTGCTCGTCAGGCCGGCTCCGTCGGCGGCCAGATGGTCAAGAAGATGATTCAGGCATACGAGAACGGCCTGAAGTAATCTTTGTCAAGAGAGAAAGAAAACGATGCCTGTTTTTCGGGCATCGTTTTTCGTTTCTGCAATTACTTTATTTAATACAGGATATTAATCACGATATTCAAACTCAAGATTGTATATGCTGACGGTGTCGCCGTCGCGAATGCCCATCTCCTCCATACGCTTATAAACGCCGTTATCGCGAAGAACGCGGTCAAAGTACATAACGCTCTCGTTGTCCGAGAAGTTGACGGAGGACATAAGCCTTTGAAGCCAGCCACCCTCAACGACCCAAATATCGTCATATTTCTCAATGGTGAGCTCCTCGGACGTATCGATGACGGGCTCGGGCGGAACATAGTCGGCCTCAAAGTGAATGACCGGCGGCAGCTCGCTCAGCCTTTCGGCCGCCATTTTAACGAGCTCGTGCGTTCCCTGATGCGTTGCGGCACTCATCTCGAAAAACTCGTAGCCGAGAGCCTCGACATGAGCCTTGAGCCGCTCGATATTCTCACGGTCGCCGCCGCACAGGTCGCATTTGTTCGCCGCGACTATCTGCTTTCGCTCTGATAGCTCGACGGAATACTCTCTGAGCTCGGCGTTAATGGCGTCGAAATCCTCGACCGGGTCGCGCCCCTCGGAGCCGGAAACGTCAACGAGATGTATAAGCAATCGACAGCGATCGATATGCCGCAGAAAATCGTGGCCGAGACCCGCACCCTCTGACGCGCCCTCGATTATGCCGGGGATGTCGGCCATGACGAAGGAGCGACCCTCATCGACGTATACGACGCCGAGATTGGGGAACAGCGTCGTGAAATGGTAGTTTGCGATCTTCGGATGCGCCTTGCTAACGACCGACAGCAGGGTGGACTTGCCCACGTTTGGAAAACCGACCAGGCCGACGTCGGCCAAAAGCTTGAGCTCGAGCGTGATATCGTGAGCCTCGCCAGGAAGACCGGGCTTTGCAAAACGCGGGACCTGCCTTGTGGGCGTGGCAAAATGCTTGTTGCCCCAGCCGCCCTTGCCGCCGCGTGCGGCGATGAAGGGCTTGCCGTCGGACATGTCGTGCATTATGCCGCCGGTCTCGGTGTCGCGCACGAGCGTACCGCGGGGAACGCGGATATAAAGGCTCTCGCCGTCCTTGCCCGAGCAGCGCTTGCCCTGACCGTCCGCGCCCGTTCCGGCGACGTATTTACGTTTGTATCTGAAGTCCATCAGCGTGGACATATTGTCATCGACAACGAAAACGATATCTCCGCCCTTGCCGCCGTCGCCGCCGTCGGGACCGCCTGCCGCGACGTATTTCTCGCGGTGGAACGCGACGGCACCGTTGCCGCCGTTTCCGGCCTTTATCGTTATCCGTGCCTTGTCAACAAAAGAGGCAGCCATATTTCACCTCACTATAATATTTGTTTTTACCTTGGTTCTGTCATGCAGGCAATTCAAGAGCATTTCCGGCTCAAAAGAACCGTCAAAATCCGCAGAGCTGTCTGCATGACAGAACCCTATAATAAATGCCGGACGAAAGCTTCGTCCGGCATCGTCATGTTAATTTACTGAGCGATCTCTTCGTAAACAGAAACCTGCTTGCGATCCTTATCCTTGCGCTCGAACCTTACCTTGCCGTCTACGAGAGCGAACAGGGTGTCGTCCTTACCCTTACCAACGTTGGTGCCGGGATGGATCTTAGTTCCGCGCTGTCTGACGAGGATATTTCCGGCCAGGACGAACTGACCGTCTGCTCTTTTGACACCAAGACGCTTAGACTCACTGTCGCGGCCGTTCTTGGTAGAACCCATACCTTTTTTATGTGCCATTAAGGTTACACCTCCATTATCAGTAGTAGCGGGGAAAATTATGCGTTGATGGTTTCGATCTGAACCTTGGTATAAGGCTGTCTGTGACCCTGCGTTCTGCGATAACCCTTTTTGGGCTTCATCTTGTATACGCGGACCTTTTTGCCCTTGCCGTTCTTGACGACATTTGCGGAAACGGTAGCGCCGTCGATAACAGGAGCGCCGAAGACGGTGCTGTCGCCGTCGATAACTGCGAGAACCTTGTCAAACTTAACGGTCTCGCCGGCCTCAACGTCAAGCTTCTCAACGAAGATAACGTCGCCCTCTGCCACGCGGTACTGCTTACCGCCGGTCATGATGATAGCATGCTTCATAAACTAACAATCCTTTCTTCAGGTCTCGCTCTCATGGGTGCCGGACAAAAGCCGGACTTCCGACCCATTCAATGCGGCTGAAATAGCATATCACGACAGACATCGAATGTCAATGATTTTTTGCGAGGCGCATTGGACGCCCGGCTTCTTAATTTCATGCGGATATTGCAAAACCGGGACGAACATGAGATAATATAATATAAACAGAGAAATAACGAGAAATGGGGGGTATCCGATTGCTGAAAAAACTGCTTTCACGAACCGCGATAACGGCAGTGCTGATTTTGGCGCAGCTTGTATGGATAGCGGCGCTCGTTCTGCGTCTGGGCGATGCGCTTCCGGTCCTGAACTATATCCTGCGCATACTCAGCCTTATCGCCATTCTGCACGTCATAAAAAACGATATGGATCCGTCGTATAAGGTCAGCTGGGTGCTGTTTATCGCACTTTTGCCTCTGTTCGGCGGCCTTATGTACGTCCTGTTCGGGAATAAGCGGCCGACAAAATTTGTGCGCGATAAGCTGAATGTTCATCTTGAGGACACTGAGAGGTATTATGCCCTGCGCCCGTCGGTCGCCGATGATATCGACGATGACGAGGCACGCGGCCTGTTCCGCTATCTTGAGTCCTACAGCGGATACAGGGCATGCCGCGATACGAAAACGACTTATTTTCCGGTCGGCGAGGATATGTATGCAAGCCTTCTGCCGGAGCTTGAAAAGGCGGAAAGCTTTATTTTCCTCGAATATTTCATAATAAACTCGGGGCAGATGTGGGATTCGGTGCTGGATATTCTGCGCCGCAAGGTGGAGCAGGGCGTCGATGTTCGTGTAATATACGATGATGTAGGCTGCGCGGACTATCTGCCGTCAAACTACTATCAGACACTGCGCAGCTACGGCATCAAGGCCATGGCGTTTAACAAGTTCGTGCCCGTCGTCAGCATCGTGATGAATAACCGCGACCACCGAAAGATAACCGTCATCGACGGGAAGGTAGGCTTTATAGGCGGCATAAATATAAGCGATGAGTATATAAATCAAAAAGAACGCTTCGGTCACTGGAAGGACACCGGCCTTATGTTCAAGGGTCCGGGAGTTGAAAACCTCACGCTTATGTTCCTTGAAATGTGGAACGCCTTTGAGGAAAAAGAGGGGGCTTATCATGACTATGTGCCCGAAAAGTATGAAGAGAGCGGCGGCGAAGACGACGGCTATATCCTCAGCTTTTCCGACAGTCCGCTCGACGATGAGAATACGAGCGAAAATGTCTATACCGATATCCTCTACAGTGCAAGCAGCTATGTTTATATAACAACGCCTTATCTCGCCGTTGACAGCAGCCTGCAAAACGCGCTGTGCCTCGCGGCAAAGCGCGGTGTTGACGTGCGCCTTATTACCCCGGGAATACCCGATAAAAAGATGGTCTACCGTCTGACGAGATCGTACTATGCATCTCTTATCCGAGCAGGCGTGAAAATATATGAGTATACGCCCGGCTTTATACACGCAAAAAGCTATGTTTCCGACGATAAGCTCGGCGTCGTCGGAACAATAAACATGGACTATCGCAGCCTGTATCTGCACTTTGAATGCGGAACGCTCTTTTATGACAGCCCGGCGGTAATCGACCTGAGAAATGACGACCTTGCTACGATCGAAAAATGCCGCAAAATAGAGCTTGCCGATTGCCACACGAGCTTTTTCGGCGAGCTTCTTGATCGCATACTGCGAGTCATCGCTCCATTATTATAACAACAGCGCACAAAAAACTGCCGTCTCTGCGTTTGCAGGGACGGCAGCGTGTTTTTCGGCTTAGCCGACTATGTCGCGGGTATCGCGTGCAATGACGAGCTCTTCATTGGTGGGAATAACGAAGACCTTGACTTTGGAATCGGGGGTGGAGATCATGATATCCTCGCCGCGCTTGGAGTTTGCCTCGTCGTCGATGGCGACGCCCAGATAGCCGAAGTACTCGGCGATGGCCTTGCGGGAGCTCTTGGAATTCTCGCCGACGCCTGCTGTGAATACGATGGCGTCAACACCGTTCATTGCGGCAGCATAAGAGCCTGCGACCTTTGCAACCCAGTAATGGAACATATCCAGTGCCAGCTGTGCGCGCTCATTGCCCTCGGCCGCGGCGCTATCGAGATCACGGAAGTCGGAGGAAACGCCGGAAACGCCAAGAACACCGGATTTCTTGTTGAGTATGTTGAGCATCTCGTCAATGCTGATGCCGTACTTGTTCATGATAAACTGGATAACGCCCGCGTCCAGATCGCCGCAGCGGGTGCCCATGGGGAGGCCGACCAGGGGAGTGAAGCCCATGGAGGTGTCGACGCACTTGCCGCCGTCGATAGCGGCGATGGAGCTGCCGTTGCCCATGTGACAGGAGATAATCTTGAGCTCCCCGATGGGCTTGCCCATGAGCTCTGCGCAGCGGCCGGAAACATAGCGGTGGGAGGTGCCGTGGAAGCCGTAGCGGCGGATGCCGTCATTCTTGTAATATTCATAGGGAATGGCATACATATAAGCCTTGCCGGGCATGGTCTGATGAAATGCGGTGTCAAATACTGCAACCATGGGAACGTCACCCATAACGTCGCGGCAGGCATTGATGCCGATGATGTTTGCGGGGTTGTGCAGGGGAGCGAAGGGCGTGCACTCCTTGAGAGCTTCCATGACGGTGTCGTCGATGAGGACCGAGCAGGCGAATTTCTCGCCGCCGTGAACGACACGGTGACCGACAGCGTCAATCTCCTTCATGGAGGCGACAACGCCGTACTCGGCGCTGGTGAGCTTGTCGATAACAGCCGCTATTGCCTCAGCATGAGTGGGCATTGCGAGATCCTCGTCAAATACGGGCTTGCCGCCGACCAGTGGGCTGTGCTTGAGGTGGCCGTCGATGCCGATGCGCTCGCAAAGACCTTTAGCCATGACAGACTCTGTCTCCATGTCTATGAGCTGATACTTCAGTGAAGAGCTGCCTGCATTGATAACAAGAATTTTCATTCCGATATTCCTTTCTTATTGTAAAAATCACAAAATAATTGTATCATTAATACATACCGAGTTTATTTTAATACATTTTGCACAAAAATCAAGTAATTTTTGAAGGGGATGAATGATTTGAGCGTAATAGGCATAGTAGGAGAGTATAATCCCTTCCATTATGGGCATATGCACCATATTACGGAGACGAAAAAGCTCATGGGAGAGGACTGCCCCGTGGTGTGCGCGATGTCGGGAGATTTCATTCAACGCGGCGAAGCGGCCGTGTATTCAAAATTTGCGCGTGCCGAGGCGGCGGTGCGCAGCGGCGTCGATCTCGTGCTGGAGCTTCCGCTGCCGTGGGTACTGTCCTCGGCGGAGGGCTTTGCACGCGGCGCAGTGGGTATGCTCGGCGCAACGGGCGTTGTCACGCATCTGAGCTTCGGCAGCGAGTGCGGCGAGGTCGAGGTTCTCGAAACGATAGCGGAAACACTCATCGATCCGCTCATCGGCGCGGATATACGCGCAGAGCTTGCATCGGATGAGGGCATAGCCTTTGCCGCCGCACGGCAGAGAGCCGTGGCAAAGCGCCTGGGCGAAATGTCCTGCCAGCTCGAAACGCCGAACAATATTCTTGCCGTCGAATACATTAAAGCGATATACAATCTCGGACTCAACCTGAAGCCTGTGACCATACAGCGCTTCGGCTCGGGGCATGATGAGCTCTCAGGCGAGGGCTATAAGTCGGCGGCGGAGATACGCCGCATGATATCAGGCGGCAAGGATATCGCTTCAGAGCTGCCGGAGAGCGCCTGCGCCGTCTATCGGCGTGAGGAAAAGCTCGGCCGCGGCCCGGTGACCCCCGAAAGCCTGGAGAGCGCAATAATATCCCGCCTGCGCATGCTGCCGGACAAGGCTTATGCCGCACTTCCCGACACCGGGGAGGGACTGCACAACCGCATAGCCCGTGCGGCGAAGGAGGAGTGCAGCCTCGACGCGATACTGGCCGCGGGAAAGAGCAAGCGCTATGCCCTCAGCCGCATACGCCGTATTATAATGTGCGCCGCCCTCGGCATAAGCGCACAGATGTCGGCCGAGACGCCTCCCTATGCCCGCGTTCTGGCAGCAAATTCACGCGGCTGCTCGCTGCTGCGCGATATGGGCGAAAAGTCGCGCATACCGGTCATAACAAAGCCAGCTGAGGTAAAAAGCTGCGGGGATGAGTGCCGCGGGCTCTTTGAACTTGGCAGTGCCGCACACGATCTGTATGTCCTCGGCTATGCCGCACGCGGAGAACGAAAGGGCGGCGCGGACTGGCGAACGAGCCCGAAAATAATGTAAGCTTTATTCCATATTCAAAACATTGTCAGAAGTATATTAATAAAATATTCAAAAAACAGTTGCAATTTGCTTTTTCGTAGTTTATAATGCCAACTATCAACATAAAGACAAATGTTCGCCTTGCGCGGACACGGAGAAAGTTGAAAGTTGAGATTTATTTAGGAGGAAAACCCAATGAAGAAGTTTTTAGCACTTGTTCTTGCGATGCTCATGGTATTTTCGCTGTGCGCATGCGGCGACGGCGGCGACAGCAGCGGCGATAAGGTCGTCAAGATCGGCGTCTTTGAGCCCATAACCGGTCAGAACGGCGCAGGCGGCAAGCAGGAGGTTCTCGGCATGCAGTATGCAAATGCTCAGAATCCCACCGTTGAGATTGGCGGCGAGACCTATAAGGTCGAGCTCGTCATAGCCGATAACGAGTCTACCACCGATAAGGCTGCATCCGCTGCCTCCCAGCTCGTTGCGCAGGGCGTATCCATCGTTCTCGGTACTTACGGCTCCAACGTTGCGATCGCCGGTTCCAATACCTTTAAAGAGGCCGGTATCCCCGCACTGGGCGTTACCTGTACAAACCCTCAGGTCACCGAGGGCAACAGCCACTACTTCCGTATCTGCTTCCTTGACCCGTTCCAGGGCACCGTTCACGCAAACTTTGCAAAGGAGCAGCTGAAGGCCGATACCATCTACTGCTTGGGCGAGCTCGGCAACGACTATGACCAGGGCCTCATCAACTACTGCAAGGAGGCGGCAGAGAAGCTCGGCATCAAGGTCATCACCGAGTCCTTCCCCAAGGATAACTCCGACTTCACATCTTACCTGAACAACGCCAAGAAGGCAGGCGCTCAGGCTATCTTCGCTCCCTGCTCTATCCAGTACGCACAGCTCATCGTTGAGCAGTCTGCCGCACAGGGCATCGATATTCCTCTCCTCGGCTCCGATACATGGGATAACAACACCATCGTCGGCGCGACCAAGGGCAAGGACGTTCAGGTCTATGTCTCCACCTTCTATCAGGAGGGTGCAAACCCCGACTTTGAAAAGGGCATCAAGGAATGGATCAACGGCGACGCAAAGAACCTTGAGAATAACGGCGGCAACGACATGCTCGCAGCAGTTACTGTCATGGGTTACGATGCATACATGGTAGCGATCGAGGCTCTCAAGGCCGCAGGCTCCACCGATGCGGCAGCTGTAATGGCAGCTCTGCCCAATGTTACCTACACAGGCATCTCCGGCTCCATCGCATTCAACGAGATCGGCGACGCTATCCGTGATTCCGCTGTTATCAAGAAGTCCAACAGCGAGACCGGCGAGTGGGAGTTCGTCGCAGTCCAGAAAGCTGAGGCATAATGCCGCAATGCTACAGGCACAGCTTAATACGAAACCTGTAAAATGACACTGTGGTGGGGATGCCGGCGGCATCCCCACCATATGCCGTTTTATTAAGCGGCACTGAATTCCTCGCAAATCAAGGCAGGAGCGCATAAATATGCTCCGTACAAAGAAATGCAGAGCATATTTATGCGTTCCGAAAGAGAGATAGGATGGTCCTCAGATGATCGAATTTTTACATGAAAATTTCCGTTATCTGCTATCTGGCATATCCGTGGGCGGTCAGTATGCCCTTATAGCCATCGGCTACACGATGGTTTACGGCATACTCAGACTTATTAACTTTGCTCACGGCGATGTGTTTATGGTAGCGGGTCTTATTATGGTCTATGCCATAGCCGGCGGCCTACCGATGTGGCTGTCGATAATTCTTGTTATCGTTCTTACTGTCGTGCTTGGCGTCGCGATAGAGCGCGTTGCGTACAAGCCGCTGAGATCCTCGCCGCGTATGTCGGTAATGATCTCCGCTATCGGCGTATCGTATCTTCTGCAAAACTGTGCACTGTACTTCACCGGCGGTCTTCCGCGCTCTTACCCTGCCATTCCGTTTCTGTCCAAGCAGATAACGATCTGGGGTGCAACGACCAAGATGGTAACGCTCATTACGCCGATACTTACGCTCGTGCTTGTTTTGGCGCTCGTATTCCTTATAAACCATACAAAGATAGGCATGGCCATGCGCGCTGTCGCAAAGGATTTTGAAACGAGCCAGCTCATGGGCATAAAAATCAATTCGGTCATATCCTTTACCTTTGTTATCGGCTGTTTTCTCGCGGCCATCGGATCGCTGCTTTATTTCTCGAACTACACGACCGTTGTTCCGACCTCCGGCGCAATGCCCGGCCTGAAGGCCTTCGTTGCGGCTGTTTTCGGCGGCATCGGGTCTATCCCCGGTGCGGTCATCGGCGCGTTTATAATCGGTATTTGCGAAAATATTATAAAAGCGTTCGGCCAGAGCTGGACCGTGTTCTCCGATGCGTTCACGTTTGTGCTGCTGATAATAATCCTCCTCGTCAAGCCCACCGGCATCTTCGGCGAGAAGGCTACGGATAAGGTGTGAGGTGAGGGCTATGAACGAAACAATGAATAAAAAGGTCCTCAGAACTCCGGACGAAGTCGCAAAGCGCCAGGGCATGTGGCTGACAATAGTAGCTCTTGTTATTCTGTATGCTGTGCTGTTTGCGCTTGATAACTTTATCAAGCCCTCAAAATTTACGCTGATGCTCCTTCCTGTGCTCAAGAAGGGCGCGATATACTCGCTGGTGTGCGTGTCGATGAACCTGCTCAACGGCTTTACGGGACTGTTCTCGCTCGGTCAGGCGGGCTTTATGCTCATCGGCGCATATGCTTACTCGATATTCTCCATCCCTGCTGCACGGCATGCCGCCGTTTACCAGTATTTTGACGGCGGTGCGCTTCAGTTTTCGATACCGGAGATGCTCGGCAACGCGATCGGCGTTAACCTCGGCAGCTTCCTCGGCGCGATCATATGCATCATTATAGCAGGCATTGCGGCCGCGATATTCGCTGCGCTCATCGGCATCCCCGTGCTGCGCCTCAAGAGCGACTATCTCGCCATCGCAACTCTCGGCTTTGCCGAGATCATCCGCGCAATATTCCAGTGGAACGGCCTCGGCACTATCACAAACGGCTCGAACCTCCTGCGCGACTACACGATCTTCAGTGATATGAAGATACAGCTCGGCGCTCAAGTGTTTAAGCTCAACACCGTGTTCCCGTTCCTGATAGCGATGATATGCATTATTATCATCGTCCTGCTTATCAACTCATCCTACGGCCGTGCGTTCAAGGCCATCCGTGACGATGAGGTCGCGGCTGAGGCGATGGGCATCAATCTGTTTAAGCACAAGATGCTGTCGTTTGTCATCTCCAGCTTCTTTGCCGGCGTCGGCGGTGCGCTTCTTGCGATGTTCCAGTCGACTGTCCAGGCCTCGGCCTTTATGTCCGCAATGACCTATGAGCTGCTGCTTATAGTCGTTATCGGCGGCATCGGCTCGGTCTCCGGCAGCTGTGTTGCGGCTTTCCTGTATATCGCCTGCTCCGAGTGGTGGCTCCGCTTCCTTGACTCCGGCATGCTGCCCTTCGGCAATATTGAGGTAAGCTTCTTCCGCGACGGCTTCCGCAAGGTCGTATTCTCCGTTGTTATCATGATAATCGTCCTGTTCTTCTCACAGGGCATCATGGGCAATAAGGAGCTGTCCTTTGCCGGACTTATCAGAAAAATAAAAGCCAAAAAAGCCGCAAAGTCCGGAAAAGCTCAAGAGGGAGGTGCCGCGTAATGAGCGATAATGTTCTCCATGTTGAAAACGTTACGATGCAGTTCGGCGGCGTCGTCGCCGTCAACAACCTCTCGCTTGATATCCCCGAGGGTAAGATAGTCGCCCTCATCGGCCCCAACGGTGCCGGTAAGACCACTGCGTTTAACTGCATCACCGGCGTTTATGAGCCGACGAACGGTCTTGTTGAGTTCATGGGCAAGCCCATTGTGCGCAATCATCCGCAGGGCAAGATGAAGAAAAACTACAAGGGTGAAAACGGCGATATGTATCTGGGCAAGGTCGTTGCCAATACGCCCGATAAGATAACTCGTCAGGGCATAGCGCGTACCTTCCAGAACATAAGACTTTGGAAGAGCATGACCGTTTTTGAAAACGTCCTTATCGCAAAGCATATGCACGCAAAGCAGAATGTCTTCTCCGCCACCTTCCGCGGAAACGCGAAGGAGGAGAAACGCATGCGCGAGGAGACGATGGAGCTTCTGCGCGAGCAGGGCCTTGATAAATACAAGGATGAGATAGCAACGAGCCTGCCCTACGGTCTTCAGCGCCGCCTTGAGATAGCGCGCGCACTGGCCGCCGACCCGAAGCTTCTGCTTCTTGACGAGCCTGCCGCAGGTATGAACCCGCAGGAGACGCTTGAGCTTGCTCAGTTTATCCGCGAGATACGCGAAAAGCACCACCTGACGGTGTTCCTTATCGAGCATCACATGGAGCTTGTCATGCAGATATCCGATTATATCTATGTCATCGACTTCGGCTCCGAGATAGCTCAGGGCACGCCCAAGGAGGTTCAAAATAATCAGCGAGTCATTGACGCATATTTGGGGGTTGTTGAAGATGAGTGATACAATACTGAAAATCAATGACCTCAAGGTCAATTACGGCGGCATTGAGGCCGTAAAGGGCATAAGCTTTGACGTTCCCGAAGGGCAGATCGTCACCCTTATCGGCGCGAACGGAGCGGGCAAGAGCTCGACTCTGCGTGCAATAGCGGGACTTGTAAAGCCCTCCGGCGGCTCAATAGAGTTTAATGGCGAGAGCATAACGGGCCTTGACCCGACGTCTATCGTCACCAAGGGCATAACTCTCGTCCCTGAAGGTCGCAAGATATTCCCGGACCTCACGGTTGTCGAGAACCTCAAGATCGGCGCGTACCTGCGCAATGATGATCTGACCGATGATCTCAACTGGGTGTACGACCTGTTCCCAAGACTCAAGGAGCGCTCATGGCAGGAGGGAGGCACCCTCTCCGGCGGAGAGCAGCAGATGCTCGCAGTCGGCAGAGCGCTCATGAGCCGCCCCAAGGTCATCATGATGGACGAGCCGTCCCTCGGTCTTGCGCCTATCATCGTGCGAGGAATCTTTGACATCATTAAGGAGATAAACAAGCGCGGCGTTACCGTCCTGCTGATAGAGCAGAACGCGAACATGGCGCTCAAGACGGCGCATATCGGCTATGTTCTTGAGACCGGCAGACTCACGATGTCCGGCTCCGGCGCGGAGCTGCTTGCAAACGAGCAGATCAAGGCCGCATATCTCGGCACATGACAAATAATGACAACAATTAAAACCTCCGGCTCAGCCGGAGGTTTTAATTGTATATTGTACAGAGTAAAATAGGAGGATAACAAAAAAGCCGAATGCCTTTTTATTGACAAAACCACTGCGTTAGCGTAAACTAACATAAGTTAGGCGAACCTAACATATTAGCCGCACCGTGGAGGTTTTTATGACACTTGATAAGCTGACGATTGGCAAACCCGCAATAATTTTAACAGTCGGAGGTGAGGGCGACCTGCGCTGTCACCTGCTCGATATGGGTCTCATACCGCACACAGAGGTTACGGTGCGCAAGATCGCACCGCTCGGCGACCCGATGGAACTTTATCTCAGAGGCTATACGATGACCCTTCGCAAGGAAGATGCTGCATGCATAGAGGTTTGCCCCAAGGAGGAGATATAGTCATGCTTCTTGCTCTTGTGGGAAATCAGAACTGCGGTAAAACAACACTTTTTAATCAGCTCACCGGCTCAAATCAGCACGTCGGCAATTTTCCGGGTGTCACGATAGAGCACAAGATAGGTCAGATCATCGGCTGGAAGGGCTATGAGCTTGTAGATCTGCCGGGCATATACTCCATCCGTCCGTATTCCGGCGAGGAAAAGGTAACGCGAAATTTCATAATCGACCGCAAGCCGGATGCGATAATCAATATAGTAGATGCGACGAATATAGAGCGCAATCTGTATCTAACGCTCCAGCTCATCGAGATGGGCAAGCCAATGGTACTTGCACTGAACATGATGGATGAGCTTTTAGGCAATCATGGAAGCGTTGATATACAAAAGCTGTCCGACAGACTTGGCATACCCGTTGTGCCGATAGCGGCGGCGAAGAACGACGGCGTTGACGAGCTTATGCGCGTCGTTGCCGAGACTGCCGAAAACGCACGCAAGCCGCGCCGGATAGACTTCTGCTCGGCCGGCCCTGTGCACCGCTGCATACATACCGTCAGCCACGTTGTTGAGGATCATGCCGATAAGATCGGTGTACCCTCGCGCTTTGCCGCGACTCGCGTTATTGAGGAGGATGACGAGATAATCTCCGCGCTCAAGCTCAGTGAAAATGAGCTTGAGCTTATAGGCCACGCCGTGCTCGAGATGGAAACCGAGGGTGGGCTTGACCGCAACGCGGCTCTGGCCGAGATGCGATACCGCTTTATAGAGGCCGTGTGCTCCGAGTGCGTCATAAAGGCACAGGAGAGCAAGGAGATGCTGCGCAGCGTCAGGATAGACAAGGTGCTCACGAACAAATACCTTGCTATCCCTACCTTTATAGCCATCATGGGCTTCATATTCTGGATGACGTTCAGCGTTTTGGGTAAGTGGCTGTCGGATCTTCTCGCGCTGGGCATCGCCGGCGTGACGCAGCTTACAGACAATGCGCTGACGGCCTACGGCCTGAACCCTGTCGTGCACAGCCTTGTCATTGACGGCGTTTTTGCCGGCGTAGGCAGTATGCTGAGCTTTCTGCCGATAATCGTCGTGCTGTTTTTCTTCCTTGCCATTCTGGAGGATACGGGCTATATGTCGCGTGTCGCGTTTGTCATGGATAAGCTATTGCGCCGCATCGGGCTGTCCGGCCGCAGTTTTGTGCCGATGCTCATAGGCTTCGGCTGCTCTGTGCCGGCCATCATGTCAACGCGCACACTCTCCTCCGAGCGCGACCGGAAAATGACTATGCTGCTCATCCCGTTTATGAGCTGCTCTGCGAAGATACCGATCTACGCTGTGTTCACTGCGGCGTTTTTCCCGAATAACGGCGGCCTCGTCATGATCTGCCTGTATGTTTTCGGAATGCTCATGGGAATAATAGCGGCAAAAATACTTAGCAAAACGGCATTCACGGGAAAGCCCGTGCCCTTCGTCATGGAGCTTCCAAATTACCGTATGCCGTCGCTGAAAACGGTGCTGCTGCTCATGTGGGAGAAGGCATGGGATTTTATACGCCGTGCGTTCACCGTTATTTTTGCCGCTACCATCGTCATATGGTTTTTGCAGAACTTCGACGTTCGCCTCAACGTCGTCGGGCAGGGGAGCGGCGACAGTCTGCTTGCCATCATCGGCACATGGCTCGCCCCGATTTTTGCACCGCTCGGCTTCGGAGACTGGCGCGTTGCAACGGCGCTCGTCACCGGCCTTATGGCCAAGGAGGCCGTAATAAGCACTCTCGGCGTTCTCATGGGCGTCGGCGCAAATCTAAGCAGCGCGGCGCTGGGTTCGCTTTTCACGCTGCCCTCGGCGGTGAGCTTCCTCGTGTTCTGCCTGCTGTATACGCCCTGCGTGGCCGCGCTTGCGGCGCTCAGGCGCGAGCTCGGCAGCGGAGTAAAAACCGTGCTCGTCATGGCCTCGCAGTGCTGCGTGGCGTGGCTGGCGGCCTTCTGCGTGTACACGCTTATAGGGGTGATTTTCTGATATGGAATTTATCATAATTGCCGTTCTTGTCATATGGCTCGTCCTCGCCCTGCGCAGCATGAAAAAGGGCAGAGGCTGCTGCGGCGGCAAATGCTCCGGCTGCTCGGGCGGCTGCAAGGACTGCCGCGACTGCAAAAAATGATTTAATACGCAAAAAAGGTCAGGATGAAAATCCTGACCTTTTTACTGTATGGACTTATTTAAGCGCGTCGATTATTATTTCAAATGTCTCCTTCTCGCCGCCTGTGTTCGTGCCCTCGCCGTTCATGACATAGACGGGGAAGAGGTAGGTCTTGCCGTCGTGCTTAACGCTGTCGGCGTAGTAGCAGAGCGTGCAGTCCGTGATCTTTGCGTTTGTCAGGTCGGAGGTAAAGCTTGCGGAATAGTTTTCTGCCTGCAAGTCGGCTGAAATATCGGCGCTGCTTTTGAGCTTTGCGGTTGTACTGCTGCCTGTCCGGCTTACAAGGCAGTGAACTGACTGTATGCTTCCGTCGAGATTTATGTTGATGTTGATCCGGTATCTTCCCAGAACAATTTTACCGTCAACCTGCGGATAGAAGAATACGCTCTTCATGTCGACGCCGTATACATTATCCTCATTTGTTCCGTATTGATCTACAACCTTTACGTTCTCTATCTCCTCCGGCCAAAGGCTGTTTTCTTCTACAAACGCTTTTGCGATTTTCAGCGCTTCAGCATCGCTCATAGATGCCCCGGATTTCGCGGAAGGACTGCTGCGGCTTATGACTGACCAGTACCCGTTGTCGCTTTCTATATCGACTATATAATCATCCGTGGTATAAGTGACTCCCAGCTCATCATTTGACCTTGACGCTTTGGACAGCTCTACCCCAAAGCAGCCTTCAATTTGCTTAACGGCGGCTTCATCATCTGTTTTCAGCTCATAAAGCGATGCCGTTTCACCTGCATCCTCCACTCTGATTTTGGCGGGCAGAGACAGATCTGCATGAGCGTCGACCCCGGGAGGCGCAATGCTCGGATGCACCGAAGCTGACGTTTTGTCGTTTCCGCAGGCGCACAGCGAAAAAAGCATGAGTAATGCAAGCAGCAGAGACATGGCCTTTAAATTTTTCATGAGTACCTCCTTGAAATTTTACACAGCTATACGGCATGGTAACCGTTTTCTTATCCCCTCATTATATATAGACAGTGAATTTCGGAAAAAGGGGACAAATATTTTCGAAAAAATTATTTTAATTACAGCCTTTTAATTTATTATACAATACAAAGACCGGATTTGAAACAGCTATTTTCAAATTATTCGAGATTTACACTTATTCACAAAATCATCAATGTGCATTTATGGATAATATACAATACATATCGTCTTTTGTATATTCCCTTATAAAACGGTCAACAATAGGCGTAGATAAAGGAGGGTTTATCTATGCAGAACGAAAAAAGCGGCAGACTGGATAAGTTTTTTGCCGGCAAGGGCTTCTACATAGTCCTTGCGCTATGTGTGATCGTGATAGGAATATCGGCCTACAGTCTCGCAAAGGAGGCGGATACTCCGGCGGACGGCTTAAACCCCGGCATGAGCGCCGCGCAGCAGACGCGCAGCCCCGAGCCGAGCGCGCAGCCGCCGGTAAGCACCGAGGCTCCGAAGCCGGTGGACGCTCCGAACGAGGAGGACGTTGTGTCCGCAGGAACGCTCACTCAGGACGATGTGTGGCCCGAGCAGACGGCGTGGCGCTGGCCGGTGTCGGGTGAGATAGAGCGCGGCTACAGCGTGGAGGCGCTCAGCTACGACGTTACGATGGCCGACTGGCGCACGCATGACGGCGTGGATATCCTGGCGCAGCAGGGCGAGGTTGTCGTCGCCGCGGGCGACGGAGAGGTAATAAGCGTAACGCAGGACGATCTGTACGGCACGACGGTTGTTATCGACCACGGTAGCGGCATCAAGACGACCTACTCAAACCTTGCCGAAACGCCGACCGTTGCAGCCGGAGACAAGGTCAAGAGCGGAGACGTCATAGGCTCTGTCGGCAAAACGGCGCTGTGCGAGATAGGGCAGGGCAGTCACATGCATTTTGCCATGAGCCGCGACGGAGCGAGCGTTGACCCGGCGGTCTATCTCCCGATATGAAATCTGAAGAAAAATAAAAAAATATGTTGACAATCCGAGCTGTGTCTTGTATAATTCCAATTGCTCATTTGAGAAATGGCGGCATAGCTCAGTTGGCTAGAGCATGCGGTTCATACCCGCAGTGTCCCCGGTTCGAATCCAGGTGCCGCTACCAAAAAGGCGCAGATATTTTTACCTGCGCCTTAATTTAGGCCCGTTGGTCAAGCGGTTAAGACACCGCCCTTTCACGGCGGTAACATGGGTTCGATTCCCGTACGGGTCACCAAAAAAACCTTCATGCAAAAGCATGAAGGTTTTTTTATATCTTTCTTGCGACTACGATGAAGCGGCCGTCCTTGGAGTGATATGCGCAGGTTGAAAGAGTGAGTATCTTATCGCCCGGCGAAAGCTCGGCGTCTGTGTCATAGAGCTTGTTTTCCTCGATGAATTTAACGTATTCGCTAAACGAGGCCTCATCGCCGCTGCCGGTGTATTCATAGTATTTAAAGCCGTCGCTGCCCTCGGGCACAAGCTCGGTCTTTATCGCCGCGACGATCTCATAGGTCTGCTTTTCGTATATCGTGTCAAAGCTTATGAGCTTGTGCTGCCTGTAAAAATCCTCGCTGACATAGTACATGAGCGAGCCGAACATTGAGTAGTCCTTCATGTTGTGCCCGTAGATTATCAGATTGTCGGACGAGAGTATATCGCAGTACTCGTCAACGAACAGGCAGCCGCGGTAGGAGTACTTGCCGTAAAAGTCCGTGTGCAGATATTTGTCGATCTCGTCGGGCGCGTACATTACGACGTTATCTATACCCGTTCCGTCTATCCTCAGCCAGCCGATAGTGTCGGGGTTTTCCGCATACAGCGCCTTGTACTCAGGCAGAATATCAGGCAGGGCAGAGGTCGCCTGAGCGCCCTTAAGATCCTTCAGCTTATCGCCGGTGTTTTTGCTGCGCAGATCGTCGACCGCATAGAATATGAGAACGCCTGCCGAGACAATGAGCGCTATCAAAGCTATCAGACGGATGATTTTTCGCATTTTATCGTTCATTCCGTGTTCCTCGGGAAAATAAAAATAGGAGCGGCTTTTGCCGTTCCTATTTTATATGCACTATTGCAATAAGTCAACTAATCGCCCACATATGATCAGTTTGGCCTTTTCTTGCGATAAGTACCTGCAAGCACTGCCAGACTGATGACCGCTATCGCAGACATCAGGACAACGCTTCTTGTGTCGCCGGTCGCAGACGGAGTCTTGGGCTCTGTCGGCTTGTCCGGTGTATTCGGATTGCTCGGATTGTTCGGATTGTTCGGATTATCCGGTGTGTTCGGATTGTTCGGATTGTTCGGATTGTTCGGATTGTTCGGATTATCCGGTGTATTCGGCTTGTTCGGATTGTTCGGATTATCCGGTGTATTCGGATCGTCCGGCTTGTTCGGATTATCCGGTGTATTCGGATCGTCCGGCTTGCTCGGACCGTCGGGACCGCTCGGATCGTCGGGCTTGCTCGGATCATCGGGCTTGCTCGGATCGTCGGGACCGCTCGGATCGTCGGGACCGCTCGGATCGTCGGGACCGCTCGGATCATCAGGACCGCTCGGATCGTCACTGCCTGCGCTGTCGATGTTCAGATGAACGACATGACCACCGACGTTGCTCATAAACATGTATGTAGCATTACCGGGGACATAGTCTGCGGCTATTCCGGTGAAACCGCTGCTCGGATGCCAGATGATGGCCTCCTCAACGGTGTTGCCGTAAATGAGATCCCATCCCTTGATGCTTGCTCCGTTGACCTCAATCTTGAGAGTGCAGGCGCCGGGGAGCCTGAGCACGGTGCCATGACCGACTATATTGACCGCATCCTTAAAAACCATGTAGGGCTTATCAAAGGTAGAACGCCAGAAAACGGTGTTCGTAACAGGCAGGTAAGCCGTAACGGTTACGGTTGCGTCGGCAGGGAGCTTCTCATAGCCGTGCAGACAAAGCAGGAAGTTGATGAAGTTGGCATCGGGATACTCGGTATTGTACAGACCGAGCCCGCTGAAGTAGTCCACAGGAGCCGCGGTCACTTCGGTCTCGGCCGCTGCCTCGACTTCATCAGCACTCGCATTGGTGCTCAGCGCAAAAACAGCAATCAGGAAAACAGCAAGCACAAAAAGCGCCGTAAGCACAGGCCTGCTGAGCTTTTCCGTTTTTACCATGATATTAAGTTTTCCTCCTTTCCCCAAGGATACATACTAATACCTACACCGAGGTGAATTATCCATGCGGCATCGATTATCCCTGCCGTTGGGCAGGGAAGCAGTCAACCGTTATTCACGGAAGCAGCACGGCGGCTATTAATTAATATTGTGATTATGATACTATATTGTAACCGATATTTCAATGCAAAATATGGTAAAAAGGACTTTTTATAAACAAAAACATATAAAAAATTGGTTAAAATTTTTGAAAGATATATACAATGCTGCGATATTGTACAGTATTGCTAACAGGCAGCTTTTGTGCTAAAATCAAAACGAATTTTATGCTTGAGTTAAGGTTGGATACACCATGGAAAAACTGCCGAAGCTGCCGAGAATGGCGGCCATACACGATCTTTCGGGACTGGGAAAGTGCTCGCTTACCGTTGCGCTTCCCATAGTTTCCGCAACGGGAGTGGAGTGCTGCTGTATACCGACGGCGCTTTTGTCAACGCATACGGGAGGCTTTGCCGACTGGACGTTCACCGATCTGAGCGGAGATATAATACCCATAGCCGAGCACTGGCACGGCCTCGGCGTCGGCTTTGACGCGATATATTCCGGCTATCTTGCGTCCGAGGCGCAGGGAAGGCTGCTCGAGCGGGCGATCGAGCTTCTGCGCGGAGAGGATACTCTGGTGATAGTCGATCCGGCGATGGCCGATAACGGCAGATACTACGCCAATCTCGGCGACGGGATGACGGAATGCTTCCGCAGGCTTATAAAAAAGGCGGATATCATAACGCCGAATATAACCGAGGCCTGCTTTCTGAGCGGTATGGAATACAGAACGGGCGTACATGCCGAAGCCTATGTCGCCGAGCTCATAGACCGACTGTCCGACCTGGGGCCGGCCTTTGTCGCCGTAACGGGTGTCAGCACGGAAAACGGCAGTGTGGGCATAGTCGCGCGCGATAACAGGAGCGGAAAAATGTGCTCTGTCATGAGCACAACGCTTGATGGGATGTTCCACGGCTCGGGCGATGTGTTCGCGTCGGCATTTGCGGCTCTGCTCACGCGGGGCGCTTCTCTTGAGGATGCGCTCGACACCGCCGAGGAATTCGTGACGGCCGCCATAGAGCGCACGGCCGCACGCGGAACGCCGCGTCAATACGGCCTCGATTTTGAGGGAGTGCTGCCCGATTATATCCGGATGTGCAGCAAGCTGTTCGAGTAGACAGACAGTATATTGACCATTTGTTCAGAACAATGAAATTACCATGATTTATTTTTGAATACTCTTGACATAAACTTGACATTTACGCGGAGGTTAAAGTATAATCACATGAAGGAGTATGGGGGAATCTCATACAAAAACAACTGGTAGGCAAAAATTTTAAATAAGCGGAAGGGGTTGCAAATGAAAGACCTAAAACATCTGATCTATTTTGAAAACCTGCTGCAGGACGCGCAGAACGAGCTCGTCACCAAGGCAGTGGAGGATGGGCAGATAGCACTTGGTTACAACTGCTATTACATACCCGAAGTCCTTCTCAATCTTGAAGGCTGCTTCTCTTCAAGACTTCGCGCACCCAATTGCACATCCAGCGACATCGCAAACTACTATATGACCAACCGTACCTGCCCCTATGCACGCTCCATTCTCGAGCGTGCCATCGAAGGCGGATACAATTACCTGAGCGCTCTGTTCGGGGCAGAGAGCTGCGCTACCATGGAGCGTATGGAGGAGCATTTCTTCCTTATAAATCCCGTAAAGCACGACGGCTTCTTCGTCACCCAGATTGATCCTCCCATGAAGGGCGATCAGACAAACCTCGACTACTATAAGGCACAGCTCAAGCTCAAGGTCGTTGACGCAATGCGCGACCGCCTCGGCATTGACGTTTCCGAAGAGGCTATGCGCAAGGCCATCGAGCAGGAGAACGAGCTCAGCCGCGTTATCACCGAGATCGGTAATTTCCGCAAGCTCGATAATCCCCCCATCACCGGCTATGAGTTCCATGTTATCCAGCTCGTAAGCCAGGTCTGCCCGCACAAGCTGATCCTTCCTTATCTCAAGGAGACCCTTGAAGAGCTCAAGACCCGTGAGCCCGAGAAGAAGTTCCCGTTCCGCGCACGCGTCGCGCTCGTCGGCTCTGAGGTCGACGATCCGGAGTTCACAAAGCTCATCGAGATGTGCGGCGCAATGGTCGTTGCCGACCGCTACTGCTTCGGCTCCTTCCCCAGCAGAGAGCAGATAGAGATTAAAGACGGCGAGACCGCGTTCGACGCTATATGCCGCCACTACCTGTACTGGAACCAGTGCGCACGCTTCATGGACGGCTTCAAGATCGACCAGCGTCATGCTATAGCGACTGAGCTCGTTGAGGACTTCAAGGCCGACGGAATCATCTACGAGAACATGAAGTTCTGCGAGTTCTGGAGCTATGAGAAGGTTCTTGCAAACCACATCTTCACGAACGAAAAGCACATTCCTTGCTGCACCATTGAGAAGGAGTACTCCCTCGGCGCAGTCGGACAGCTTCGTACACGTTTCCAGGCGTTCATCGAATCCCTGGAGATCAAGTCCATTCAGGGAGGTAAGTAATGATGTTCGATAAAGTTATAGCAGCAGTAGATAAAAAGCTTGAACGCTTTGACCCCATATGGCAGGCCGAAAACGGCGTAGGCGGCCAGAGATCCCGTTATTATGACAAGACCGGCGTTGCAAAATGGCGTGAATGGCGCGGCGTTAAGGATACCATGGTCGACTACGGCGCATGGCTGAAGAACCTCGCTTCCATGGCGATGATGGTCGCATCCGCTCCGATCCCCTGCCTCAAGGGCTTCTGGGAGTACCGCTGGATGGGCTCCTACCTCGGCACCTTCATGTTCATCGACCGCCTGTTCGAGGGCTTCCGCGGCTATGAGCTCGTCACCGCGCACAAGTGCATGCACGCTATCGTCCGCAGCCTGACCAAGAAGATCGCCTTCTGCCTGAGCAATGACCGTCGTCTCGGCGGCGGCAAGGATACCGACCGCATCGTTCCCATGGATGAGGTTCTGCCTCCGCTGTTCATGATGGGCTTCAAGGAGCTCGTTCCGTTCCCTCTGCAGACGCTGCCTGAGTTCATCATCTGCGATGTTGACCAGCACATTGAGCCCTACTACATCGACGTTGCCGAGTCCTTCGGCCTTCCCGCCGACGTCTGCTCCCGCTGCGCGGCAGAGACCGGCGTTGCTCTCGACGACGCATTCCCCCTCATCGGTAAGGCAATGATCTCGACCAATATGCCATGCAATGCATCCGAGGCCACCTCCATGTTCCAGCGCCGCCGCATAGGCATGCCGGACTTCCCCGTAACACTCGCCATGATTCACAACGAGCCGGGCGCGCATCCGTATTCCACCCAGATGCTCAAGGACGCCATCGCCTTTGTAGAGAAGGAGTACGGCGTAAAGTACGATTGGGACAACCTCTTTAAGTACGCAAAGCTCATGAACGAGCAGAACACCATTGAGCTTGAAAAGTGGGATTACTTCAAGACTCCGTACTCCGCGCTGTGCGGCATAGCGGAGACTCTGTACCGCCTGTATGCTTGGGCCTCCGCAAACGGCACCGATCCTTACTTCAACAAGGTCGACCGTCAGGTCATAAAGATCATGCGCAAGGCGTATGAGGAGAAGAGAGAGCCCTTCGGCGGCCGTACCCGCCACCGTGCCTTCCTGTGGGGCCCCTCCGCTGTTTACTACACCGATTTCCCGACCTGGATCCAGAACTGCTGGGGCATCAATATCGTCCTGAACATGGACTCCACCATGGGCCACAACATGATAAACACCGAGGATCCCGAAGAGGCAATCAAGGATCTGGCTATTTTCTCCGAGAAGGCTACAATGCGTCACCACGCCGTCGGCGGCTGGGACAACGTCAACGCCATCTGGGAGTGGGCAAAGAACTTCAACTGCGACATGGTGCTCATGAACGACAACATCGCCTGCAAGGGCATGCTCGGCGTCCACGCTCTCATGGAAGAGCAGGCCAGAGACCTCGGCTTCCACTTCATCTTCATCGAGCATGACCTTGAGGACTGCCGCACCGTCTCCCGTCAGGAAATGCGTAACTGCGTAAACGGCTACATGTCCGTCGTCCTGGGCGAGAAGCCTCTCGATCCTACCATCGTTGAGTTTGACGACAGCGAAGCATATTAATAGGAGGATATAATAACGATGAAAAACGTTGCAAAGATCGGCGGCAAGCTCGCCATGTTCGCATTCCTCGCTTTTGTCGGCACCTTTACCCTGTATATCACCAACGGCGAAAACAAGCTCATATACTATGTCATTCGCCCGCTGCTGAACAAGCATTACGATTCCCAGGTTCGTGACCGCAGGATCGTCTGATTGCACAATCTAATCACTGAGAGGCCCCGATTTTCGGGGCCTCTTTTTTGATTGAGGTCATATTGACATTTTTGTTGAATATGTATAGCAGAGCACTGTTTATATGCAAAAAAACCTGAATTTTTCATATAAACAGACGTATATTCTCTTGCAAATTCAAGGCACTTGTGTTAAACTGTTATCAAAATGCGTAAGGTATGTCTAAGCGCAATTGAAGGGGGGACGTATTATTGGAAAACAAAGCGAAGATCATAGCGGTTGCCGGTAAAGGCGGCGTCGGCAAGACGTCGATTTCGGCGTCGATCGTAAGACTTTTAGTGGAAAACTTTCCGGATAAAAAGATCCTTGCGATAGATGCAGACCCCGCTGTCGGCCTGTCTGTCGCTCTCGGCGTTGATGTTAAGCTCACACTTGACGATATCCGTATGAGCATTGTTGACAGCGTCGAAAACGGCGAAACAAGAGAAGCGCTCGAACTTTTGAGCGAGGCGCGATTCAAGATCTTTGACGCACTGGTTGAAATGCCCGGCTTTGCATTTCTCGGCATCGGCAGACCTGAAAGCTCCGGCTGCTACTGCAAGGTCAATTCCTACCTTAAGGAAGTCATCGGCATTCTGGCAAACAGCTTCGACTATGTCGTCATAGATGGTGAGGCCGGAATTGAGCAGATCCAGCGCCGCGTTATGGATAAGGTAACGCATTTGCTGCTCGTAACCGACCAGAGCAAAAAGGGCTGCCAGGTCGTATCGACGATCAAGGACGTCGCAGACGAGCTGATTGTTTATGATAAGATTGGAGCCATCGTAAACAGAATGACAAATCCGGAGCTGGCGGAGCTCATTACAGTGCCAGGTGTTGATATTGTGGCGCGCATCCCGGCCGACAGTGCATTTGCCGCAAACGATATAAAGGGGCAGAGCGTGCTTAAGCTGCCCGAAGATTCACTTATGCTCAAAGGAGTAAAGGAAGCACTCCAAAAAATAGAAATTCTTTGAAGAAGAGGTGTAACATTTGAAAGATCTTAAGCATCTGATCTACTTCGAAAGTCTTCTTGAGAATGCCGACAA
>ERZ779889.985-NODE-985-length-31518-cov-5.599148_pt1 | contig 31518 bp, 32 predicted proteins | sample MGYA00511030_ERZ779889 | MGnify/ENA primary metagenome ERZ779889 (study PRJEB29588, sample SAMEA2160616) | human gut metagenome | biome: human gut; feature: human-associated habitat; material: faeces | place: Denmark | collected 2008/2010 ... | reverse complement strand
CCTATGACCCTCTGCTTGTAAGGCAGATGCTCTCCCAGCTGAGCTAAGCTTCCATATTTCTTAGGTTTTCGTTGCTTTAGGTTTTCGTTGCTTGTGTTTCACAACATGATATATTATACACTAAGATCCCGCATATGTCAACACTTTTTTGAAAAAAAAATTCACTTTGTATACTTGCACAATTAAATTTACGTTATCAACAATGCGAATTGTGCTATTTTTATAAATACGCGCGCGGATTTCTCTATTGACATTTTTTCTTTTATAATGTATAATAATATTACAGAAAATTATAGGAGGAAGTTTTCATGGATATTTCAGCAATATTGGCTGACGGCAGCATAGCGTATTCATCTATACAGCTTGTAAGGATATTGGTATGGATAGTTGTTGGCATTGTTATCGGCAATAAAGCTAAGGCGGAAGGGCTTTCATTCGCACCGTACTTCCTGCTGACATGGCTGTTGGGGCTTATCGGTCTTGTTATCTCGCTTATTCTGATAAACAATAAGAAGAATTCTTACAACCCGTACAACCGGTTCAGCCAGTACCAAAATCCCAATCAGTATAATCAGTACCAAAATCAGTATGACCCAAATCAGAACCGGTATAACCAGTATGGTCAGGGTCAGTACAACCAGTACGGTCAGCAGGGCTATTATCAGCAGAATAACTACCGGCAGAACCCTTATCAGAACGCGCAGGCTCTGCAGTTCCACACCTGCCAGCATTGCGGCAATAAGCAGAAAGAGGGCGGCTTCTGCGAGATCTGCGGCGGCAAACTCGACTAAGCTATAAAGGCAACACCGCACAACTACCGCCTAGCGGCTTTGTGCACATCTTGCTTGCGTTTTTGCGAAGCCAAAACAATTTTCCGTCATATCACCCAAAACCTCCTAGCTTAACGCGAGTTAAGCGTCGTCGGCTTTAGGCAATCTGACGAAAAATCTGACGACGCAATCTGCACACAATAGTTGTGCGGTATTGCCTAAAATTTCAGCGCACGGCTTTTTACGGTCGTGCGCTTTTTTGCAGGAAATATATTGTTCACATAACATTCCTTGATTTTGTGACAGTATGGTGATATAATAAACTAAATATGTTCATGCGAAAGGGGCGGAGGGTATGTCGATATTCGGTATCTTTAAAAAGAAAAAGGGCGGCAGTACTGAAACTGCGCTCGAAAAGCACGTTCGCGAGCTGAAATCCCGCAAGATAAGCCTTGTCGATACCGACTTGGACGAGCTTGCCGCCGATATGCAGCGCGACCCGCAGAGCGTCATGAATCTCACGCCCGTCAATTATTACGCTGTGAAGAACGAGTACATTCTCGCGCTGGTGTATATGTCGGCTGATTACAGCGAAGCTTATGTGAAGTTCAAGCGGGTGGCTTATGAAAAAGTAACGGGCGAAACGGGGCTTTTCCAACTGGATAAGCACACGCTCGCCCGCTTTCTTGCTAAGGTGGGTATTATGATAAACGTTGACGCCGATAAGGCTGATACGTCGGAAAATTCAGCGCCTTGAGAAAAGCCTGCTTACGTCTTTTACTATGGCGAAAGCCAGCAGACCTATCAGCACGCCAAAAAGCGCGCCCGCAAGCACGTCGGTAGGGTAGTGCACGCCGAAATAGTTGCGCGAAAAGCCGATAAGCGCCGCGACGATGTACGCCGCCGTGCCCAGCTTTTTATCGTACATGAAAATGGCGGTGGCCGCGGCGAAAGAGCTTGCGGTGTGCCCCGAGGGGAACGAAAAGCTGCCGGGGTGCGGTATCACGGTATCGAGCGCGGGCTGTAAGGTGAATGGCCTTGGACGTCGGATCAGCTTTTTTACAAGATGTTCATTCAGCAAAAGCTCGAGAAGCAGGGCGGTGAGCACCGTGCAGCCTGCGCGGCGGCGTTTTGCGAAAAAGAGCATCACGATGCCCGCGAGTATCCAAAAAACGCCCGCCTCGCCCATATAGGTGAAAGCGCCGAAAAATACGTTCAGCGCCTTGCAGTGAAGTCTTTGCAGCGCTTCCAGCAGGCTGAGGTCAAGCTGAGTTATACTGTTCATAAAAGTTTACCTCCGGTGTTTGTTATATTATAACACATGCCGCGCAAATAAGTCAATAATGTCAACAATAATTTTCAAAGGGGATATGTAATAAAATGGTGAAATTATTCCGCTATCTGAAAAATTATAAGATAGAGAGCATTCTCGGCCCGCTCGGCAAATTCCTCGAAGCTATATTTGAGCTGATAGTGCCGATAGTTATGGCGAACATCATCGACATAGGTATCAAAAATTCCGATAAGCCGTACATCTACCGTATGTGCGGTGTGCTGGTGATGCTCGGCGTGCTGGGTCTTGCCGCATCGCTCACAGCGCAGTATTTCGCGGCAAAAGCAGCGGTAGGCTTTGGCACTGAGCTGAGAAACGACCTTTTCCGCCACATAAACACCTTCTCGCACGCCGAGATAGATAAAATAGGAAGCTCCACGCTGGTAACGCGCATGACAGTTGACATCAACGCCGCGCAGACTGGCATAAATATGCTTCTGCGCCTTTTCCTGCGCGCGCCTTTTATCGTTATCGGCGCTGTTATAATGGCGCTCTCCATCTCGGTAAAGCTGACTCTCATCTTTTTAGCTTCCATACCCCTGCTCTGCGCGGTGATTTGGTACGTTATGCACCGCACTGTGCCGATGTACAAGAAGATACAGAAAAAGCTGGATAAGACGACCCTTCTCACGGGCGAAAACATCGCGGGCGTTAGAGTTATCCGCGCTTTCTCGCGTCAGAACGACGAGGAGAAGGACTTCCGAATGGAAACCGAAGCGCTTCAGATAATGCAGGTAGGCGCGGGAAAAGTTTCCGCTGTGATGAGCCCGCTGACATACGTTATAGTCAATATCGCCACTATGCTTATCATATGGTGCGGCGGTATCAGCGTAGACCACGGCGGCATCACTCAGGGCGAGGTCATCGCGCTTGTAAACTACATGACGCAGATACTGCTTTCGCTTATCCGCCTTGCCGAGCTGATACAGACTCTTACCAAGGCGCAGGCTTCCTCGCTGAGAATACTTGAGATATTCGATAAGTCCTCTTCGCTCACCGACGAGGGCAGCAAGCACATCACCGAAAATGCAGAAGCTCCCGCAGTAGAATTCAGAAACGTGAAGTTCAGCTATGTAAGCTCTGAGCGCGACTCGCTCGACGATATAAACTTCACTGCGGCGCGCGGCGAAACTATCGGCGTTATCGGCGGTACGGGCTGCGGAAAATCTACGCTTGTGAACCTTATCCCCCGCTTTTACGACGTTACGGGCGGCGAGGTGCTCGCGGGCGGCGTGAACGTAAAGGATTATCCTTTCGAGCAGCTGCGCGCTATGGTGGGCATAGTTCCGCAGAAGGCTGTGCTTTTCAAAGGCACTATCCGCGAGAATATGCAGTGGCGCGATAAAAACGCTGCCGATGAAGAGATAATGAAAGCCCTCGATATAGCGCAGGCTCTCGACTTCGTTTCGCAAAAGCCGAAGGGGCTCGATTATGAACTTGAACAGGGTGGCAGAAACCTTTCGGGCGGTCAGAAACAGCGCCTTACGATAGCCCGCGCGCTGGTAGGCGATCCAGAGATACTCATTCTCGACGACAGCGCCTCCGCTCTCGACCTCGCTACCGACGCGGCGCTGAGAAAAGCCATCGCGCAAAAGACCGAGGGCATGACGGTGTTCATAGTTTCGCAGCGCGTATCTTCCATACGCAACGCGGATAAGATAATAGTGCTCGACGACGGCAGAATGGCAGGCATCGGCACGCACGAAGAGCTTTTTGACAACTGCGAAGTTTACAAGGAGATCTGTATGTCGCAGCTTACAGCAGAGGAGGCGAAGAAAAATGGCTAAGTTACCCGTAAAGCAGCAGGGCAGCGCTTCGGCGGTAAAGCCGCTTCTCCGCTATCTTAAACCATACAGAAAAGAGCTTACAGCGGCGCTGGTGCTTGCAGTCATAAACGTAGCGGCTACCCTTTACGCGCCTATACTAACGGGTCATGCGGTAGACCTTATAATCGCCCCCGGCAAGGTAGATTTCGCGGGGCTGAAACCGCTGCTGGTGAAATTCGCGGTCACTATCGTTATAGTAGCGCTCTCGCAGTACGCAATGACGCTCTGCACCAACAAAACAGCTTTCTCGGCGGTAAAAGACCTGCGAAACGACGCTTTCGCGAACCTGAACCGTCTGCCGCTGAGATACATCGACTCTCACCCCAAAGGCGATATAATCAGCCGACTTATCTCAGACATCGAGCAGATCTCAGACGGCTTGATAATGGGCTTCGCTCAGCTTTTCACTGGCGTTGTTACAATTGTCGGCACGCTGGGCTTTATGCTCTCGATAAACGTGAAGATAACCCTTATAGTGGTAGTGCTCACGCCGATCTCGCTTTTCGCGGCGCGCTACATCGCTAACAATACTTTCAAATTTTTCAAACAGCAGTCGCAGGTGCGAGGCGAGCTGACGGCGTTCGTTGAGGAAATGACGGGCAACCAGAAAACAGTAAAAGCTTTCGCCCACGAGGACGAGGCTGAGGAGGGCTTCGGCGAAGTAAATCAGCGCCTGAGCGACGTAAGCGTAAGCGCGATATTTTTCTCATCTATGACCAACCCCGTTACCCGCTTTATAAACGGTCTTGTATACGCGGCGGTAGGCATAGTCGGCGCTATATCCGTTATCGGCGGACATTTCTCGGTAGGTATGCTCTCCTGCTTCCTCACTTACGCTAACCAGTACACCAAGCCTTTCAATGAGATCTCGGGCGTTATCACCGAGCTTCAGGGCGCGCTCGCTTGTGCAAAGCGCGTATTCGAGCTTATCGACGAGCCGCAGGAGATACCCGACGCGGAGGACGCTCATGTGCTTACCGAGGTGGACGGCACTATGCACGCGGAAAACGTGTACTTCTCTTACGACCCGAAAGTTCCGCTCATTGAGGAATTTAACCTTGACGTAAAGCCCGGTCAGCGCATCGCGATAGTCGGCCCTACGGGCTGCGGCAAGACTACCTTTATAAATCTGCTCATGCGCTTTTACGACGCGGACAAGGGCAGCATTTCGGTAAGCGGTCTGCCTATAAAGAGCTGCACGCGCGACTCGCTGCGCTCGGTATACGGCATGGTATTGCAGGACACTTGGCTGAAAACAGGCACTATACGCGAAAACATCAGCTACGCCCGCCCCGACGCGGAGTTCAAGGACGTAGAAGCGGCAGCGAAAGCGGCTTACTGCGACGGCTTTATCCGCAGACTTGAAAACGGCTACGACACCGTGATAACTGAGGACGGCGGAACGCTTTCGGCAGGTCAGAAACAGCTTCTTTGCATAGCGCGCGTAATGCTCGCACTGCCGCCGATGCTGATACTCGACGAGGCGACCTCCTCGATAGATACCCGTACCGAGATACTCATTCAGAAAACTTTCAACAAGATGATGGAGGGCAGAACGAGCTTCATAATCGCCCACCGCTTATCCACGATAAAGGAAGCCGACTGTATTCTGGTAATGAATGCGGGACATATAGTAGAGCAGGGAACTCACGGCGAACTTATGGCGAAAGAAGGCTTTTATGCTAAGCTTTACAATTCGCAGTTTGAGAGCTGAGAAAAAATTTGCGGCGAATTATAAAAAAGTGTTGAAATTTGTTTTGAAGTGTGGTATAATAGACTTGTGTATATGGTACGCATATGGAAAGTATGCGTATCAGAGATAAAATTTTGGAAGGAATGGTAAAGAAAGATGAGCAGATCACAGACAAAGCAGAAAAAATCTTCGGCTGCTAAAAATGTTGCGATATTTTTTATCGTTTTCATAATACTGGAAGGCTTGATAGTTTTCGGACTTTCAAAGCTCTTTAAAAACGAGGACTCGGTAGTTACTATCGGCGGATACAGCTTCTACCTGATGGACAGCGACAACATGGCGCCAGACTCGCCGAAAAATTCGCTCGTTATCGCGGCGGAGGGCGTGCCCTCACCCGATAAGACGGGTTACGCAGTGCTTTGCAAAAACGTAGGAGGCGAAGGCACTACCGTGGGCTGGCTGCTGGACGTAAGCTCTAAGGGCGATACGGTAGACGGCGTAGTTTACACAGTTTACCAGAACAGCGCCCCCGATAAGCATTACGACCTCAAGAGCGATGATATTATCGGCATAGCTACCAGCTATTACATGACCGCGGGCAAGATAATCTCCTTCGTGGCAACGCCTTTTGGCATGGCTATCTGCATAGCCGCTCCGCTGGTGCTGCTCGTAGTTATCGAGCTGATAATGGCTATCGCGCGCCGCTCTAACGATGATGATTATGATGACGACGATGAGGATTATGATGACGAAGGCGATGAGAACGTTACCCTCGACGATTTCCTCTACGGCGGTGAAAACGACGAAGTTTACACATCTGAAAAGCCTAAGGATACATATCAGGAAGAGTTTGAGGACAAGTACGCTTCCATGATGCGCAAAACTGAGCGTCCCGCTCCTGCACCCGTTTACGAAGAGCCTGAGCAGCCTGTGGAAGAGCCTGTTTATGAAGAGCCGGCACAGCCCGTTCAGACTGTACAGACCGAAGAGCCCGCTCCCGCACCTGTTCAGCAGGAAGCCCCCGCAGAAGAGCCTGCCGTGGAAGCTAAGCCTGAGATCGACCCCGCTTACTACGAGCGCGCATCTAAGATGATCGACGAGGCAGTTACCACTAAGGAAGAGCCGCAGGAAGCTCCCGCAGAAGAGCCTGCACCCGCGCCCGCTCCCGAAAAGAAGCCCGAGCCTGCACACAGACCTCGCCCCGCAAACGGTCAGCCGCCGAGAAAGAGACCTCCTCAGCACGGCGCACGTCCCGCAGGCGCACGCAGACCCGCACAGCACAGACCCGCGAACCGTCCCGCCGCACCTCGTCAGGACGCAAACGCAGCTCTCGCACAGCTTATGAAGATGATGGAAGAAGAGCAGAACAAGCTGAAAGACCAGAACAAGGATAAGTAAGCTTGTACGCAAAATTTACATTGCGTTCATAAATGTGCTTGACAAGGGCAATTTAATATGCTATAATAAATATACCTCTTTATGAGGTATATTTTTTTGCGCTCTTTTGCGTGAAAATCATAAGTTACCTCAGGGCTTTTTAATAGCGAAAAGCCTGCGCATAATGCGTATGAGGGAGGCAGACCGCACCCGGCTTTTGTTCTCGGCGGGGTGTAAATTTCGTCAGGAGGTGCCGAACATGAGAGTTAAGATCACCCTCGCGTGCACAGAGTGCAAGCAGAGAAACTACGACACTAAGAAGAACAAGAAGAATGACCCTGACAGACTTGAAATGAACAAATACTGCAAGTTCTGCAAGAAGCATACTCTTCACAAAGAGACCAAGTAATTGGAAAGGGGCTTTTGTTAATGTCTAAGAAAGCTGATTCCAAGAAAGAGGTCAAGTCTTCTAAGAAAGACTCCGCCAAAAAAACTAAAAAAGGCGGCATCAAAAAGTATTTCAGAGATCTGAAATCTGAGATCAAAAAGGTTGTCTGGCCCGATAAAGCTAAGGTAGTCAACAATACCGGCATCGTAATAGGTGTAATGGTAGTAGTTGGTCTGTTCCTTTTCGGTATAGACAGCGCGCTGATGGCGGGCATGAACGCTCTGCTGTCGATAGGCGGCAAGTAAGCCGCGCGGAAGGTTTTCACAGCTTCAATGTTTTGGGAGGAAGATACAAATGGCTGATAACGCAAAGTGGTATGTGATCCACACCTATTCGGGTTATGAGAACAAGGTGAAACAGAATATTGAAAAGGTAGTAGAAAACCGCAAACTGCACGACCTTATCTGCGAGATAAGGATACCTATGGAAAGCTATACCGAGGTAAAGGAAGCGAAAAAGGTCGAGGCAGAAAGAAAGCTTTTCCCCAGCTATGTGCTCGTGAAAATGGTCATGACCGATGATTCGTGGTACGTTGTAAGAAACACCCGCGGCGTTACCGGTTTCGTAGGCCCCGGATCAAAGCCCGTGCCCCTCAGCGATAAAGAGGTAGAGGCTCTGGGAGTAGAAACAGGCGCTATGACCGTTGAGGTAGATTACAGCGTGGGCGATAACGTGGTAGTTACCACAGGCTCTTTCGAGGGCTTCACAGGCGTTGTTTCGAGCATAGACCTCGAGGCTCAGACCGTAGAGGTAGTAGTTTCGATGTTCGGCAGAGAAACACCCGTAAGCCTGCCCATCTCACAGATCAAGGCAGAGGATTAAGCTTTTAACATTCAAAGGAAAAAACGCAGTTTTTATGTACGAAACTGTGACAAGTGGGAGAGTTGATCGCACAGCTCGCCTTACCACAATTTTATGGAGGTGCGAATAAGATGGCACAAAAGGTAGTAGGCTTGATTAAGCTTCAGATCCCAGCAGGAAAGGCAACTCCTGCTCCCCCTGTTGGTCCTGCTCTGGGTCAGCACGGTGTAAACATCATGGCATTCACAAAGGACTTTAACGAGAGAACTAAGAACGACATGGGTCTTATCATCCCTGTTGTTATCACAGTTTACGCTGACCGTTCTTTCTCGTTTATCACAAAGACTCCGCCTGCGGCTGTTCTTATCAAGAAGGCCTGCAAGATCGAATCCGGCTCGGGCGAACCTAACAAGACTAAGGTCGCTACTATTACTAAAGAGCAGATCCAGAGCATTGCAGAGCAGAAAATGCCCGACCTCAACGCAGCTAACATTGAGTCTGCAATGAGCATGATCGCAGGTACCTGCCGTTCGATGGGCGTTGTAGTAAAAGACTGATACAGCCATCGAGGCAAGAAGGTGGGAGGATCAGGCTTGAAAAATGAGCGCTGAGCTCCGTCATGACCACTAACAAGGAGGATTTATAATGAAACACGGCAAGAAATATGTTGACAGTGCAAAGGCTGTTGACAAGTCGAAGCTTTATGACGCTCCTGCTGCTCTCGAGCTTGCAGCCAGCGGCGCAAAGGCTAAATTTGATGAAACAATAGAGGCTCATATCCGTCTGGGCGTTGACTCTCGTCACGCTGACCAGCAGGTAAGAGGCGCAGTTGTACTGCCCAACGGTACCGGTAAGAAGGTAAGAGTTCTTGTATTCTGCAAGGAAGACAAGTTCGAGGCTGCTAAGGCTGCCGGCGCTGAGTACTACGGCGGTATGGATTATGTAGATAAGATCGCTAAAGAGGGTTGGATGGACTTTGACGTAGTTATCGCTTCACCCGACATGATGGGCGTAGTTGGACGTCTTGGTAAGATCCTCGGACCTCGCGGACTTATGCCTAACCCCAAGGCCGGTACTGTTACCCCTGACGTAGCTAAGGCTGTTACCGAGGCTAAGGCAGGTAAGATCGAGTATCGTCTTGACAAGACCAACATCATTCACTGCCCCATCGGCAAGGCTTCTTTCGGAGCTGAAAAGCTTGAGGAGAACTTCAACACCCTTATGGAAGCTATCGTAAAGGCTAAGCCTGCGGCTGCTAAGGGTCAGTATTTCAAGAGCGTGGTAGTAGCTTCTACCATGGGCGTTGGTATCAAGGTAAACACTGCTAAGTACGGCGCATAATTCTAATTACTGGATATTTTTTCAAGAGCTGTCGAAGAAATTCGGCGGCTCTTTTTTGTTTGCACGTTTGTTTACTATGCACAACTTGTGACTCGAATATTAATGATTATGCACAAAATACTCTGTGGCATTTAGATAAACATATAGTAAAATGTATATGGCATATGCAAAAAAGCAGTTGACAAAAAGCGATATGTGGTATATAATTAAAGTATAATACTCACGGAAATTGCAAATAATTTGCACTTTTTTAGTGTACTTTATACAAAAATTGTCCAGTCAGGAGGATAAATAATGTCTAACGAAAAAAACACGGATTTCGATTTTTCAAAGATCGACGAGATCCTTGAAAGACACGAGCCTACCGCTGTGATCGCTATTTTGCAGGATATTCAGGAGATATACCGCTATCTGCCCCCGCAGATCTTCCCCTACCTCGCTAAAAAGCTCAACACCAGCGAGGCAAGAATTTACAGCGTAGCGACCTTTTACGAGAATTTCTCGCTCGAGCCGAAGGGTAAGTACGTCATCAAGGTTTGTGACGGAACTGCCTGCCATGTAAGAAAGTCGATACCGATACTCACTTACCTGCGCGACGAGCTGGGTCTGAACGAGTCGAAGCACACCACCGACGATCTGACCTTTACGCTGGAAACGGTTTCATGCCTCGGCGCTTGCGGACTTGCGCCCGTACTCACCGTAAACGACGTCGTTCACCCCGAAATGACGCCCGATAAGGCGGCGGCGCTGCTCAAAGAATTAAAGGAGGAGAAATAATGCTGCTTAAAGACAGAAATGCTCTTGACGAGTTCAGAGATCTTTATAAAAACGCTGTGGACGCTCAGAAGAAAAAGATACTCATCTGCGCGGGCACGGGCTGCGTTGCGGGCGGTTCGCTCAAAATTTACGCAAGGCTCATCGAGCTGCTGAAAGAAAAGGGCGTAGACTGCGTAGTTTCGCTGGCTGACGAGCCGCACGATGCCGATTTTCACAAAGGCTCGGTAGGCGTAAAGCGCAGCGGCTGCCACGGCTTCTGCGAAATGGGCCCGCTGGTGCGCATCGAGCCGGGCGGACTGCTTTACACAAAAGTCAAGGTCGAGGACTGCGAGGAGATCGTGGAAAAGACCATCATCGGCGACGAGTACATAGACCGTCTTGCGTACAAGCAGAACGGCGTTATCTACAAACAGCAGGAAGAGATACCTTTTTATAAGATGCAATCGCGCATAGTGCTTGAGCACTGCGGCCACATCGACGCGACCTCTATCAAGGAGTACCTCGCCATCGGCGGATACCGCGCGGTGGAAAAGGCGCTTTTTGACATGAGCCACGAGGACATACTTAACGAAATGCTCGAATCTAACCTGCGCGGCAGAGGCGGCGGAGGTTTCCCGCTCGGCAAAAAATGGGTGCAGGTAGCACGCCAGCCAGAGCCTGTAAAGTATGTAGTCTGTAATGGCGACGAGGGTGACCCCGGAGCGTTCATGGATCGCTCCATCATGGAGGGCGACCCCCACCGTCTGCTCGAAGGAATGATAATCGGCGGTATAGCTACTGGCGCGCGCGACGGCTACATTTACGTTCGCGCTGAGTACCCGCTGGCTGTTTCGCGTCTGCAAAACGCTATCAAGGAAGCCGAGGAGTTCGGTCTGCTGGGCGATAACATTCTCGGCACTGACTTCTGCTTCCATATGCACATCAACCGCGGCGCGGGCGCTTTCGTCTGCGGCGAGGGTTCGGCACTTACCGCCTCGATAGAGGGCAAGCGCGGTATGCCGCGTGTAAAGCCGCCGAGAACGGTAGAAAAGGGACTTTTTGAAAAGCCCACCGTGCTCAATAACGTAGAAACATTTGCCAATGTGCCCCAGATAATCCTAAAGGGCGCTAAGTGGTACAAGTCGATAGGCCCTGAAAATTCGCCCGGAACTAAGGCTTTCGCGCTGACGGGAAATATCAACAACACCGGTCTGATAGAAGTGCCTATGGGCACGACCCTGCGCGAGATAATCTTCGACGTTGGCGGCGGTATCCGCGGCGGAAAGCAATTTAAGGCTGTGCAGATAGGCGGCCCTTCGGGCGGATGCCTTGTTACCGATAACCTCGATATTTCGCTCGACTTCGACTCGCTGAAAAAGGTCGGCGCTATGATAGGCTCGGGCGGACTTGTAGTAATGGACGAGAGCAGCTGCATGGTAGAAGTCGCGAGATTTTTCATGAACTTCACTCAGAACGAATCCTGCGGCAAATGCGTACCTTGCCGCGAGGGCACAAAGAGAATGCTGGAAATACTGGAGAAAATAGTTGCGGGCAATGGCGAGGACGGCGATATAGAAACGCTGCTCGAGCTTGCCGACACCATCAAATCCACCGCGCTCTGTGGACTCGGCAAGAGCGCCGCAAGCCCCGTAGTTTCCACGATAAAGAACTTCCGCAGCGAGTATGAGGCGCACGTTTACGATAAGAAATGTCCCGCCGGAAACTGCAAGAAGCTGGTAACTTATCAGATAGACCCCGACATCTGCAAGGGCTGCTCGAAGTGCGCGAGAGCTTGCCCCGTAGGCGCGATAAGCGGAGAGATAAGAAGCCCGTTCCACATCGACACCGCGAAGTGCATAAAGTGCGGAGCGTGCATAACATCGTGCAACTTCAAAGCAGTTAAGGAGGTCTGAAAATGAACAGCAATTTTATGATTATAGACGGCACTCCCATAGCCATAGAGGGCGAAAAGAATCTGCTTGAGCTGATACGCAAGGCGGGCATAGACCTGCCGACTTTCTGCTACTACTCAGAGCTTTCCGTTTACGGAGCCTGCCGTATGTGCATGGTAGAGAACAAATGGGGCGGCATGGAGGCTGCTTGCTCTACGCCGCCGCGCGCGGGTATGGAAATAAAGACCAACACCCCGCGCCTTAGAAAATACCGCAAAATGATACTGGAGCTGTTGCTTTCAAACCACTGCCGCGACTGCACCACCTGCGATAAAAACGGCACTTGCAAGCTTCAGGAACTCGCCGCGCGCTTCGATATACACCGCGTGCGCTTTAATAATCCTAAGTCTGAGCCCGACATCGACGATTCTTCGCTCTCGATAACCCGCGACGCCAACAAGTGCATACTCTGCGGCGACTGCGTAAGAATGTGCAACGAGGTGCAGAATGTCGGCGCGATAGATTTCGCTTTCCGCGGCAGCAAGATGAAGGTCGCCTGCGCTTTCGACAAGCCCATCGGCGAATCTAACTGCGTTGGCTGCGGACAGTGCGCCGCGGTATGTCCCACCGCAGCCATCGTTATAAAGGACGACGCTCACAAGCTTTGGAACGAGCTGAACGACCCCGATACCCTCGCCATCGCGCAGGTAGCCCCCGCCGTTCGCGTCGCCGTCGCCAAGGAATTTGGCTACAAGGGCGAGAACGTTATGGGCAAGATAACCGCTGCGCTCCGCCGCATAGGCTTCGACCTCGTTTTCGACACCTCTACCGCCGCCGACCTGACGGTAATGGAGGAATCGAACGAATTTATCGAGCGCCTCGAAAAGGGCGGGCCTTTCCCCATGTTCACAAGCTGCTGCCCCGCCTGGATAAAGTACGCCGAGAACGAGTACCCCGACTACCTGCCGAACATTTCGAGCTGCCGCTCGCCGATGCAGATGTTCGCTTCCGTCATCGCCGAGCAGTACAAAGACTGCGGCAAGCGCCTGCTTTCTGCGGCGGTAATGCCCTGCACGGCTAAGAAGATGGAGGCGGCGCGCGATGAATTTAAGGACGAAAACGGCAAGCCTTACGTTGATTACGTCATTACCACACAGGAATTGGTAAAGATGATAAAGCAGGCGGGCATAGTTTTCGCCGACCTCGAGCCGGAGGCGGTAGACCTGCCTTTCGGCACTATGACCGGTTCGGGCGTGATATTCGGCGTTACGGGCGGTGTTACAGAAGCCGTTATCCGCCGCGTTTCTCCCGACAAATCGCTTGCTTCTCTGCGCAACCTCGCTTTCGAGGGCGTTCGCGGATTTGACGGCATCAAGGAGTACGAGATCCTCGCCGACGACACCACGCTGAAGATCTGCGTTGTGAACGGTCTGGGCAACGTCGCGAAAGTTATGGAACGCATCAAAAATGGCAAGAAATACCATCTGATAGAGGTAATGGCTTGTCCGAACGGCTGTATCGGCGGCAGCCGATAGCCACCGCGACCGAGAAGCACAAGCGCGGCGACAACCTCTACGCCGCCGACAAGCTCTGCACGCTGAAATTCTCAGAGGAAAATCCGCTGATGAAAGAGCTTTACGAGGGCATACTCAAGGGCAGAACTCACGAACTGCTTCATGTAAATTATGTAAAATGATAGCATAACTAAAGGCGGGCTGTACGCAAAGTACGGCTCGCCTTATTTTTTTATGCAGAAAATTGAACTGCGCGGGCTTTCAGCCTGCCATCCTCGCAGACCAGCGCGTACTCGCGGCAGCCTGTCTGCAAGATCATATCGCTAATGGAGTTTTCGGCGCTGCGGCGGATTATCCTGCGCACGTCGCGCGCCTGAACGCTGCCGCTTTTGCTGACGCCAGTCATACATTCATCCGCGACCGCGGCGGGGCATTCGGCAGAATAGCTCATGGTACAGCCGATGGTAAGCAAGCGCGATTGCAGCAGGCAAAGCTCTCTTTCCGCCGCCTGCGTCAGCGAAGTTTTGTCCAGCGGGCGGAAAGTTATTATCTCGTCGATCCTGCCGAGCAGCTCTGGTGAGAGCAGCTTTTTCAGCTCAGCCATGCAAGCCTGCGATACGCCCTCGCCCGCACGCTCGCCGAAGCCGACGGTGTGGCGGTTTTCCAGCTCCTTAACGCCCGCGTTGGTCGTCATAATGATGAACGTGTTCGCGAAGCTGACCTTGCGTCCCGCCGAGTCGGTAAGGCAGCCGTCCTCCAAAATTTGCAGCAGCAGGTTGAAAATGTCGGGGTGCGCCTTTTCGATCTCGTCAAAAAGCACCACTGAGTATGGCTTGCGCCGCACCTGCTCGGTCAGCTTGCCGCCCTCCTCGAAGCCGACGTACCCCGGCGGCGCGCCGATCAGCCCCGAAACGCTGTGCCGCTCCATGTACTCCGACATATCGAGCTTTATCAGCGAATCTTCGCGCAGGAAGAGCTTTTCGGCGAGGGTCTTTGCGAGCAGGGTCTTGCCGACGCCGCTGCTGCCCATGAAAATGAAGCTTCCCGCGGGGCGCTCTTTGCCGCTCAGTCCCAGCCGCAGCCGCCGAACCGCCGCGCACACCTGCTCCACCGCCGCGCTTTGCCCGAAAACCTCGCCCTCGATCTCTTCTTCCAGGTGCATCAGTCGCTCGCTTTCGTCCTTTGTCAGCTTGCCGCATGGGATACCTGTTCGGCGGGAGATGACTTTGCATATCGCGCTCTGCGATAGGGCAGGGCGGTGCAGCTCCTCAGCCGCCGCGGCAAGATACTCCTCGCGGCTGGCGCGCCCCGCGATGTAGTCCTCAAAAATGCGCTTGTTGTCCGCACGCTCGCCGCAAAGCTCCGCCGCCGTCATAGCGCAGGCTTCGTCAAGCAGGTCGATGGCTTTGTCGGGAAAATGCTGATCGTTTACATACCTGCCCGCCAACCGCACCGCCAGCCTGATCTCCTCATCGCCGATGTCAACGCCGTGGTGCGCCGCGTAACGCTCGCGCAGACCGAAAAGTATCTTCTCCGTTTCCTCCTCGTTCGGCTCTTCGATGTTCACGCGCTGAAAACGCCTGTCTACCGCGCCGTCTTTCTCGATAGTCTTGCGGTACTCGGCGAATGTCGTCGCGCCGATTATTTTAAGCTGCCCGCGCGCCAGCGACGGCTTAAAGATGTTCGCCGCGTCGATAGCGCCCTCCGCCGCGCCCGCGCCCATTATGTTGTGCAGCTCGTCGATGAAAAGTATAACGTTGCCCGCGCTGACGGCTTCCTCGATGCAGTTTTTCAGCCGCTCTTCAAAGTCGCCGCGGTATTTCGCGCCCGCCAGCAGGCTGGTGAGGTCAAGCTCGAAAATGCGTTTGCCGACCAGTTGGCGCGGCACTTCGCCGTACATTATCCTGTGCGCAAGCCCCTCCGCGATGGCGGTTTTGCCGACACCCGCTTCGCCGACCAAGCACGGGTTGTTCTTGCGGCGGCGGCAGAGTATCTCGGCGGTGCGCTGCAATTCCTCCTCGCGCCCTATCAGCGGGTCGAAGCCCATGCAGGCGGCGCGCGTCGTCAGCTCACGCCCGAACTGCTCGAGGTATTTCAGCTTCACTTTTGAATCACAAGCGTCGGCGATAAGCTCGCTGCCGCCCACGCAGTCGGCGTGCATTTTGTTGAGGTTCACGCCCATGCTTTTAAGCATTCTCACCGCGCAGCAGCGCCCCTGTTTGAGCATCGCAGCGAGGATAAATTCGCTGCCGCAGGGCGATGTACCCAAGCCCCCCGCAAGCTTCGCCGCGCCGCTGAGTATCGTCACGCACGATGGGGTGAGGTCATTTTCCGTCATGCGGCAGGGTGTGCCGCGCCCGATGATGTATTCCAGACGGTCCTCGGTCTTTTTGAGGGTAACGCCGTGTTTTTTGAGTATCTGCGAAGCGGTGCAGCCGCTCAGCCGCGTCATTGCAAGCAGCAGGTGCTCGCTGCCGACGTATGTGTGTCCCCAAGCGCCCGCGCACTCAGCCGCCATCTGCGTTATCTCGCGCGCTTTGGGCGTAAAGCCCGACATTTCAAAGCCTGCCATAGTATCAGCTCTCCTTTTCAAAAAAAGTTCCACCAATATAATTGACTGTACTTACTATCCTATGCAGCGGGCGGCGAAAAAATCACTTTATACAAAAACAGACCCTCGCCCGCAAAAGGCAAGAGTCCGGATTTTTGTACAGTTATCGTGCACGTTAGAATTTGCTCTTACAATTATTGCACCGCCATGTTTTGCCTATATCGCCTGCGCCGTAAATACCGAATGTTGCGACTTTAGCAGCTTTCTTGACGGTGCTGATTTGAGTAAGGTCAGTTGAACCGCAGATGGGGCATTTGGGAACATATTCGTCAATATCTTCCTTTTTAGTTTGCCTGAATGCTGGCTTAGTTGATGCACTATTGAATGAGGAATATGGGACTGATGGACTTACTCCGAGTTTAATTTCATATTCTCGAATTATCTCTTCTTCATCGCGTTTTGCCTGTTTTTCGGCATATGCACGGTATCTTAGAATTACTTTGTTCTTTTCTTCCTCATATTCTTCGGGAGTTTTATCCTTTGATCTCTTATATTCATCATATTTTGAATTGTATTCACTGCAAAAAACAATGGCTAAAAGTAAAATTCCAATAATAGAGAATACCACAATAATTGGAGCAATAACACTATCGGGCTTTTTCGCAAAATTCAGTGATACTGCAAATATAGCTATAATAACCCATGTCAAAAAAGCTTCCTCTCCAAAAAAATATTTTTTTAGAATTGGTAATATACTTGGTTTATGAGGTGTTATTTTTTCAAATTCTTCCTCCATATTGGGCTGAAACTCTTTGAAATAATTGTTTATTCGTTCTTCGCGATCTTCGGCAAGTTCTTCTGTTAATTTTAGAACTTGATATTCAGCTAATCCAGTTCCGCAATTTGGGCAACGGCGAGTATCCCACGGAATATTTGAAACTCCACAAGTTGGACATGATATGGTTTTCATAGTATACTCCCTTTTTTATATTTATTGTTACTATAAGTATACCACATTCTTCTTACAATGTCAATAACGTTTTGTATTATCATATAATACAAAAACAGACCCTCGCCCATGAAAGGCAAGAGTCCGGATTTTTGTACTATTAGAAATTGGTCTATCAGAGATCTACTTTAGGCAGACCCGCAAATCCTGCCGCGAGGTCGTCGTCGGTGGGTATGTAGTCGCTCATTTCGCCGTCGTTGAACTTCTGATATGCTACCATGTCGAAGTAGCCCGTGCCGGTCAGACCGAAGAATATCGTCTTTTCTTCGCCAGTTTCCTTGCACTTCAGCGCTTCGTCGATGGCAACGCGGATAGCGTGGCTGCTCTCGGGGGCGGGAAGTATGCCCTCTACGCGAGCGAACTGCTCAGCCGCCGCGAAAACGCGCGTCTGCTCTACCGATCTTGCGGTCATCAGCTTGTCATCGTAAAGCTGCGAGAGTATCGAGCTCATGCCGTGGTATCTAAGTCCGCCTGCGTGGTTTGCCGAGGGGATAAATCCGCTGCCGAGTGTGTACATCTTCGCGAGCGGGCAAACCATTCCCGTGTCGCAGAAGTCGTAAGCGTACTTGCCGCGGGTAAGGCTCGGGCAGGATGCAGGCTCTACTGCGATGAATTCGTAGTCAGCTTCGCCGCGCAGCTTTTCGCCCATGAAAGGCGCGATAAGTCCGCCGAGGTTTGAGCCGCCGCCTGCGCAGCCGATTATAACGTCGGGTTTCACGCCGATCTTCTCAAACGCCGTTTTCGACTCCAGACCGATAATCGACTGGTGCAGAACTACCTGCGAGAGCACCGAGCCGAGAACGTAGCGGTAGCCTTCGCTGCCGGTAGCGGTCTCAACTGCTTCCGAGATAGCGCAGCCTAGGCTTCCCGTAGTGCCGGGGTGCTCGGCGAGTATCTTTCTGCCGACGTTCGTTGTGTCAGAGGGCGAGGGCGTTACAGAAGCGCCGTATGTCCTCATAACTTCGCGTCGGAAAGGCTTTTGCTCGTAGGAGCATTTTACCATGTAAACTTTGCAGTCGAGGTCGAGGTACGCGCACGCCATAGAAAGCGCCGTGCCCCACTGACCCGCGCCCGTTTCGGTCGTTACACCTTTCAGACCCTGCTTTTTAGCGTAGTAGGCCTGCGCGATGGCGCTGTTGAGCTTGTGGCTGCCTGATGTGTTGTTGCCCTCAAATTTGTAGTATATCTTCGCGGGCGTGCCGAGCGCTTTTTCAAGGCAGTAAGCGCGCACCAGCGGCGAGGGGCGGTACATCTTGTAAAACTCGAGTATTTCCTCGGGAATATCGAAGTAGGGGGTGGTGTCGTCCAGTTCCTGCTTTACCAGCTCGTCGCAGAAAACTACCGAAAGCTCTTCGGCGGTCATCGGCTTGAGCGTGCCGGGGTTGAGCAGGGGGGCGGGCTTGTTTTTCATGTCCGCGCGCAGGTTGTACCACTGCTTCGGCATTTCAGACTCATCAAGGTAAGTCTTGTAGGGAATATTTTTTTCCATAACAATCTCCAATCGTTAAATTACATAATAAAGCTTTGCATCAAGCGCTCTATTATATCAATTATACCATACTGTTAACTGTTTTGTCAATATATTGCCCGAAAATTTATAATATTTATATCGCTGACATCGAGTTTACTTTGTAAGCCGAGGTCATTCGCTGCATCTCGCGTATCAGCGAGTCGGCGAGTATCATGATAAATTCGCGGTTGGTCGGCACGCCGCGGTCTTTCGAATAGATGAATCCGAAATATTTGACGTGCGCCTCGTCGCTCGAATTGTTCCAGCAGCGCTTTATCACCGTGCGTATGCTGCGCTCCACACTCGCGGTGGATACGTCGAACTGGTCTGCGATATACGGATATATCGTCTTGCACATACTGTCGGAATGTTTGAGATCTGAAAGACACAGCGCCACCAGCGAGCTCTGCAAATATGCCGAACCCGTGTAATTCGCGGTAAAACATAGCTCATTGAGCGCGGTATGCACTATATTATCCGCTGTCTGATACAGCGTTTCTCGCGATATATAATCTTTTTTGACTATATCTACAGCGCTGTATTTCAGCTTTGCCAATATATCTGCGTGCTTATACATATTGTCTATGTAATATATATCTTTACATTCGCTATGTATATCAAAATATGGCGTAAACGGGTCGCAAAGTATATATACCTTTGTAATAGCGCTCTGCGCAGATATTTTGCGCACCAGCTCGCGGTATTCAAACGCCGCCTCCTCTATCAGAACGGCGAATGGCGGCTGCGTCATACATTCCTGCAATATATCCAGCGGCTCTGCGGGACATACTTTAACACTTACGCCATTTTTAGTTAGCATATCAGCCAGTTTTCTCATGTTTTCACTTTCGCTGCATAACAGCGCTTTCATCTCGACCATTTTCAAACTTCCCCCTAGAATTGTTGACAAATATAAAGCGTGTTTAAAAGTTTAATGGGTTAAATCCATAAACTATTATATATATCTTTGACTCCGGTGTCAATGTGTTCACCAATAAATCATCGCACAGAACATGAAATAATCACAAAAGATGCTGATTTTTTATGCAATATGCTGAATTTTCGACGTTACTGTTTTTTCCAGCCGAAATAAGTTGATATTTGCAGCATATATTTGATATGTAAAATGCGTGTAAATATATATAAACACAGATTTCACAAACTTATATCCCGATTTATTCGGCTCTGAATATCAAAATATATATCAAATACCACATATGGTATTTGAAAAATCTCTGAATACCACATGAGATTATATATTCTGGTTTTTCGGCTTTTCAGACAACATTTTCATCCCCATTATCAGCACAAATGCTCCAAACAGCTTTCTTGATATATCCCCGTCTATCTTCATCGCGATATTTGCCGATATGATCGCAGTCGCCGTGCCTGCGATCATGGCGGGGAGCGCGCTTTTCCAGTCTACCAGTCTGTTTCGGGTGTGAAGCCACACCGCGCACGCCGCCGCAGGTATGAAGAAAATCAGATTTATGCCTTGTGCCGCCTGCTGACTCACACCCGCGAACACTGTCAGATATATTATCAGAAACGAGCCGCCGCCCAGTCCCATCGCCGCTGCCATTCCTGCCAAAAACGCTACCGCCGTAACCGCCATTTTCCGCACCTCACCTTATTATCATGCGCACGCCGAAATATATCATCACCGCCGCGAATAGCCGTTTGACCAGCAGGGGAGATGCCTTTTTCAGCGCCGCCGAGCCGACGATCACCCCTGCCAATCCGCCCGGCAGGTATCTCGCCGCTTCTCGCAGGTCAAGGCTGCCGTTTTTCATGTACACCGCCGCGCTGACAACGCTCAGCGGAAGCATTATCGCAAGGGAGGTCGCGTGCGCTTTTTTCGTTTCCAATCCGCCGCTTTCCAGCGCGGGCACGCTCAGCAGTCCGCCGCCTGAGCCGAAAAAGCCGTTCGCCGCGCCGCCCGCTGCCCCCGCGAGTACCGCCCGCAAAGTCTGCGCCGTGAATATTTTCCGCATAAAAAAATCACCTCTAGCTATTATTGCCAAAGGTGATATTTTTATACTTATCGTGATCTGCTTAGTCGATCTCGACCATTATCTTCTGGTCGATGCGCGAAGCGCCCGCTCTCATTACCACGCGGATAGCTTTGGCGATCCTGCCTTGCTTTCCGATAACTCTGCCCATGTCGTTTTCGGCAACGTGCAGGTGGTAAACGATAACGCCCTCTTCATTTTCGGGATCAACGGAAACGCTTACAGCGTCTTTATTTTCTACCAGCTCGCAGGCTATGGTTTTGAGTAGTTCTTCCATGCGATACCGTTCCTTTCAAAATAATTCGCCGACTGCTGCCGGCGAAAGGGTTTGGGGCTATCAGATAGTTCCGTTCTTCTTCAGCAGAGCCTTTACTCTGTCGGTAGGCTGTGCGCCGTTAGCGATCCAGGTCTTTACCTTCTCGTCGTCAAGCTTGAGAACGATAGGATCCTTGGTAGGATCATAGTAGCCGATCTCCTCGATGAAACGTCCATCTCTGGGGTATCTGGAATCAGCAACAACTATTCTGTAAAAAGGAGCTTTCTTAGCGCCCATTCTTCTCAGTCTGATCTTTACTGCCATTTTAAATTCACCTCCATCATCATACTTTTTGTATTTAAGCCGCAAAGCGGTTCAAATCTTATTTCTTAGGCATACCGCCCATGAGCTTTAACATTCCCGCGCGGTTCATGCGCGCTTTCTTGCCGTGCAGATTTTTTCCGCCCAGACCGAATTGCTTCATCATCTTCTGCATCTGGTCAAACTGCCTCAGCAGCTGGTTCACGTCGGATACCTGCGTGCCGCTGCCCGCCGCTATCCTGCGCTTGCGCTTGGGGTCGATGAGCGAGGGCTTTGCGCGCTCGGCTTTTGTCATCGACTGTATCATGGCTTTCGTCTTTTTGAGCTGTACTTCGCCCTGCTCAACCTGCTCGTCGGTTACCTGCGAAGCGCCGGGGATAAGCTTGATTATCGAGCGCATAGAGCCCATTTTGTGTATCTGCTCCATGTTCTCCAACAGGTCTTCCATGTCGAAGCCGCTCTCCTGCATCTTTTTCGCCATGCGCTCTGCGTCGTCGTGGTCGATGGCGGAAGTCGCGCGCTCGATGAGGGTGAGCATATCGCCCATGCCGAGTATTCTCGAAGCCATGCGCTCGGGGTGGAATTTCTCGAAATCGTCCAGCTTTTCGCCCATTCCGACGAACTTTATCGGCTTACCTGTTACGGAAAGTACGGAGAGCGCCGCGCCGCCGCGCGTGTCAGAATCAAGCTTTGTCAGCAGCACGCTGTCGATGCCGAGCGCTTCGTCGAAGCTGGAGGCTACCTTTACAGCGTCCTGACCGATCATCGCGTCTACTACTAGCATTATTTCGTTAGGCTGCGCGATCTTCTTTATATCCACAAGCTCCTGCATAAGCTCTTCGTCGATATGCAGACGGCCTGCGGTGTCGATGATAACAAGGTCGTTGCCGTAGTCGCTCGCGTGTTTCAGACCCTCTTTTACTATCTTGCGCGGGTCTATCTGACCCATCTCGAAAACGGGGACTTCCGCCTTAGCGCCTACTACTTTCAGCTGTTCGATAGCCGCGGGGCGGTAAACGTCGGCGGCGATGAGCAGCGGTCTTTTCATCTCTTTATTTTTAAAATATTTCGCGAGCTTCGCGGCGTGGGTGGTCTTACCTGCACCCTGCAATCCGCACATCATTATAACGCAGGGCGGCTTGTTCGGGAAATTTATCTTCGCGTTGCCGTCGCCCATCAGCGCTATCAGCTCTTCGTTTACTATCTTGATGACCTGCTGAGCGGGGGTAAGGCTGCTTAAGACCTCTTCTCCCACGCTGCGCTCGGTAACTTTATTTACAAAATCTTTAACTACTTTGTAGCTTACGTCAGCCTCGAGAAGCGCCATCTTGACTTCGCGCATGGCAGTCTTTACGTCTGCTTCGGTAAGCTTTCCGCGCGATTTAAGCTTTTTGAATACTCCTCCGAGTTTTTCTGAAAGTCCCTCGAATGCCATCTGCCGCGCCTCCTGTCTTTATTCGTTGTAGTCCGAATTTTCGTACTCTTCGAGTTTGCTGTCGAGATTTTCGAGCAGCGCTATCACCTTTTCGGCGATGTTTTTGCCAAACGTCACCTTTCGACATTCATCGAGCGCCTCCAGTGCCTGCGACTTGAATTCCAGCAGCTGATCTTTCTGCTGCTGCTGAGCCGCCGCCAGCCCCAGTGCGTTATCGTAGTGCCGCAGAGTTTCCTCGCTGCGTTTCAGCGCGTCGTGCACGCCCTGCCGCGAGATCTCGTACTGCTCGGCTATTTCGGAAAGCGAGAGGTCGTCGTTGTAATAAAGATCCATCATCTCGCGCTGGCGCTCGGTAAGCAGCGCGCCGTAAATATCAAGCAGCACGCCCATCTGCAAATTTTTTGCCATTTCCATATATGCGCCAAGCCCCTTTCCGAAAAAGTATGTAAAGTCTGATCTCTTTACATCACGAATAATATTATATATCAAGTGAAACGCCTTGTCAAGCATTTTTGCAAAAACTCTAAAAAAATTTACAATTTGCATTGAAAACAGCTATAAATATATGGTATGATTATTCATATTATATAAAGTGTAAAATGGTATAAGTATGAGTAGAAGGATTTGATGGGGGTTAGGATTATTTATGTTGGAATTTGAGATCAAGAATGAAAAAGACTCCTTAAAGCTGCCGGCGCTCTCTTTCGGCACGGCAAGTTTCGAGCGCAGCGATTCAGACGAAGTTTATTTCGAGCTGCTCGATACATTTTATAAATGCGGCGGCAGGTGCATCGACACCGCGCGTGTATACTGCTCGTGGCTGGAGGAGGGGCTTGATTCCTCCGAGGGCGTTATCGGCAGATGGATGCGCGCCCGCGGCAACCGCGATGACATTATCCTCTGTACAAAGGGCGGCCACCCGCCGATCGGCGAGATGGAGCGTTCGCGCCTTTCCCGCGCTGAGCTTGAGTACGATATTTCACGCTCGCTCGAAGTGCTGGGTACAGACCATATCGACGTGTATTTCGTTCACCGCGACGATGAGCGCATACCTGTTGAAGAGATAATGCCGATACTTAATGATTTTCACCGCAGCGGCAGAGCGCGCTTTCTTGGCGCTTCAAACTGGACGGCTGCCAGGATAGAGGCTGCGAACAAATTTGCGGTGGAAAACGGCATGGAGCCTTTCCGCGTCAGCCAGATAAATTACAGCTTGGCGCACAGCAGCACCGATACTTTCGGCGACCCTACCGTAGTCTGCATGAACCTGCGCGAGTTCAAATGGTACCAGCGCAACCAGTTCCCCGTGATGGCTTACTGCCCGCAGGCAAAGGGCTTTTTCGCGAAACTGGCGCGCGGCGAGTCGATGAAGAATCTGCCCGAAGGTCAGTTCACCAGCACCGCGAACCTTGCGCGCCTTGCCCGCGTAAAACAGCTGAGTATGCAGGAAAACATACCCGCCGCAGTTATCCCGCTGGGCTACCTCAACAGCCAGCCTTTCTTCGTAAGCTCGGTTTTCGCCGCTTCAAAAGATTGGCAGATAGAGGAGAATATGCAGGCGCAGGATCTGAAATTTGATTACAAGACAATTGCGTTCCTCGAGAACATAATATGAAAATTTGAACATTAAAATAAAAAGCTGTACGCCCGAAAACGTACAGCTTTTTTGTATTACTGACGGTAGTCGCCGATTATGCGGACGATTATGTCGTGCAGCTTTTCGACCTTGTAATCGCCGATTATCGGCTCGAGATGAGAGTCGCCGATGCCCGAATCGTCGGTGAGGAAAACGTAGCTGCCGCCCGTGCAGATAGCCGCTCCGCGCGCGAAAAGCTCAGTATCGCGCTCGGTGTTTGAAGAAACTATCGGCACTAGGCGTATACCCTTTTTCGCCGCGTCCTTCACCGCCTGCGCTACCTCGTCGGAGTCCTCCGCGTGCGGGGGCGCGTCGAAGATCATGAACGCGATCTTTACCGAGTCGTCGCTCCACTTGCCGTTGCTCAGCGTTTCGTTCATTATTTTGCCGACTGCTTCGGGAATATCTCCGCCGCCGTCCGCGCTCTCAGCGTTTATCTGACTCTGCACGGTTGCGACGTCGTTGGTAAAATCGTTCAGCTTGGTGACGTAATCGTCGCCCTCGTCGCGGTAGAAATTAGCCGAGTAGTAAGTATCTTCTGTACCGACCTCTTTCGCAATCGCGCTGAATTCGCTCTGCAAAAAGAGCATTTCGTCGCTCATCGAGCCGGTAGTGTCAACTATGAACATTATTTCCGCCTTTTTGTAAAGCTCGTTGCCGCCTAGGGTAAGCTCGCACTCGGCATAGTCGGAAACCTCGCTGCCGCCCTGCTCACCGCCGCTCGAATTTGCCTTGACTTCCGCACTCTGCGTTTTGCCCTCGGAATTCGTCGCTTCAACGCCCGCCGCGGTCTTGCCCTCTGGCGTGAAGAGGTACGCCCTGCCGTTTTTATCGGTAACTGCGCTCCAAAGCAGCTCGTTGTCCTCGCCGAGCAGATTAACGGCAACGTTCGCCGCCGCCTCGCCCGACTCGTTTTTCACGGTAACTGCAACTCTTCCGCGCGGGTCGATGCCGTAGCTCGGGAAGCTGATCGTGCCCGAATTTACGAGATTCATGAGGAAGCCCCAGTTGTCGTTGTCGCGCCACTCGCCCGCCGTAAGCTGACCCGCTTCGGGCATGGCGGAGTTGGTCTGCGCGCCGCCCTCGCCTTCGACTGCGGATTTTTTAACGTCCCCAGCGTCGCCCGCGAGTTCGCCTGTTTCTCCTTCGTATACGCCGTCCTCGGCTTCCATCGCGGCCTCTGCGTCGCCCGCGTCAGTTTTGTCAGCTTTCTCAGCTTCAGTCGCGCCCGCAGACGCTTTCGCCGACCCGCCTGCCGTGCCTGCCGACCTGCCGCTCGAAGCTGCCGACCCATCGCCGCAGGAAACGGCGCACATTGCTATGGAAATTGCTGCTATCATTGATATTATATTTCCGGTATTTTTCATGGTAAACGCCTCCTTTACCTATATAGACGTATTTTGCGGCGGGGATATTACATGAGCGGAGAAAAAAATTGCAAAGGATCTGCGCCATTCTTCCTGCAACAAAAAAATTAACAATTTGTGACTTTAAAACCGCTCTGAAATGTGGTATAATAATTAAGGTATATAGAGTGAAGTTATTAGAAACGGAGATTTTATTGATGAGCGAATTTGATATACTCAAAAGAAAAGCGCTGGAAAAGTATTTTTCAGGACTTAACGATATGCAGCGTAAAGCCGTTTTCAAGGTGCACGGTCCTCTGCTGATACTTGCGGGCGCGGGCAGCGGAAAAACTACTGTGCTGATAAACCGCATCGCGAATATGATCTACTTCGGCGACGCTTATACATACGAGGATGCCCGCGAGCATACCCCCGCGGAGCTTGATTTCCTGCGCGCTTACGCCGCGGGCGATGTCGACGAAGCGGGCGAGCTTTCGCAGATAGTTTCCCACGGCTGTATAGTCCCTTGGAACATACTGGCTATCACGTTTACGAATAAGGCAGCGAACGAGCTGAAAGACAGACTTGAACGTATGCTCGGCGAGCAGGGCGTAGGCGTTACGGCGGCTACTTTCCACTCCGCCTGCGCACGCATACTCCGCCGCGAGTGCGAACGCCTAGGTTATAAGCCATCGTTCACCATCTACGATACCGATGACTGCCTGCGCCTTATAAAGCAGGCGCTCAAAGAGCTGGATATTTCGGATAAGATATTCCCGCCGCGCGCTATGCTCTCAGCGATCTCGGCGCAGAAAAACAAGATGATCTCGCCCGATAAGTATTACGAGATGTATAAAAACGAATTCCGCGAGCGAGAGATAGCTAAGATCTACAAGCTTTACAACAGCCGCCTTTTTGAGGCGAACGCTATGGATTTCGACGACCTGCTCTGCAACGTTGTGAAGCTTTTTGAGGAGAACGACGATGTGCTCTTGCATTATCAGAACCTCTACAAATACATTCTCGTTGACGAGTATCAGGATACAAATACCGTGCAGTTCCGCCTGATAGACCTGCTCGCGGCGCGCCACAATAACCTCTGCGTTGTCGGCGATGACGATCAGAGCATCTACAAATTCCGCGGAGCTACCATCGAAAATATACTTTCGTTTGAAAAGACTTTCGATTGCGACCCCGATACCGACGTTATCCGCTTGGAGCAGAATTACCGCTCTACGCAGAACATACTTACTACCGCAAATGTGCTCATCGGCAACAATCAGGGCAGAAAGGGCAAGAACCTTTGGACAGACCTCGGCGAGGGCGAAAAGGTGGTAGTTTACAATGCGCTGAACGAACGCAGCGAGGCGCGCTTTATTGCCGAAACGATAAAGAAAAATGTGGAAGCGGGCATGAAATACCGCGACCACGCCGTGCTCTACCGCATGAACGCTCAGTCGAACATAATCGAGCAGGTCTTTGTCCGCGAGGGCATACCTTATGTGGTTTTCGGCGGTCAGAAGTTCTACGAGCGCAAGGAGATAAAGGACATCATAGCCTACCTCGCAGTTATCAACAACCGCACCGATACGCTGCGCCTGCGCCGCATAATCAACGAGCCTAAGCGCGGGATAGGCGACGCTACCGCCGCCGCGGTGGAGCAGATAGCCTCAGACCTCGGCGTTGACCCGCTGGAGGTAATGCGCGACAGCGCAAGTTACGCGCCCATCGCGAAAAAGAGCAAGGCGCTCACCGGTTTTTACGAGCTGATAGAAACTCTCGATGACCTCTCGCAGGAGATGAAGCCCTCAGAGCTGCTGACCGAGATCCTCGAGCGCTCGGGCTACGGCGAGATGCTGCGCAAGCACGGCGACGAGGGGCTGAACCGACTGGAAAACATCGCCGAGCTGCGGTCTACTATGGTTAACTATGAGGAGAACGTGGAAGAGCCTACCATAGAGGGCTTTCTCGAAGAGATCTCGCTGTATACAGATATTGACAAGTATGACGAGAGCGAGGATTACGCTGCGCTCATGACGATACATTCTTCAAAGGGCTTGGAGTTTGACTGCGTTTTCATACCCGGCATGGAGGAAAACGTGTTCCCCTCCGCGCGCTCGAGCGACAACCCCGAAGACCTCGAGGAAGAGCGCAGGCTCGCTTACGTTGCGATAACCCGTGCGCGCAAAAAGCTGTACCTTATGCACTCGACTATGCGTATGCTCTACGGCAGAACGGGCGTGAACCGCCCCTCGCGCTTCTTGGCTGAGCTGCCCGAGGAGAACACCGAGCACATCAAGGAAGAGAGCAAGCTCTCGCCCGAAGCGCGCAAACGCCCGCAGAAGCCCGACTATTCTCACGAAGCGAGCGACGTTTTGGCACGCCGCAAAAGCTCTATCGAGCACACCGGCGAAAGCGGAAGCTTTAAGGCTGGCGACAGGCTTCGCCACCCGAAATTCGGCGACGGAACAGTGCTTTCGGCAGAAAATATGGGCAACACCGTGCTGCTTGAAGTAGCTTTCGACGAGTGCGGAACTAAAAAGATAATGCCTTTCAAAAACGTCAAAAAGATATGACGCTTGGCGAATAACGAATATATCTGCCGCAGGTGCGCGAAAAGGCGCGAAAACCCTGCGGCAGATTTTTAATAATATGTGAACTTTGCGAAAAAGCTATTTACTTAAAAGCTTTGGTGTGATAAAATATAGATGTGATTTAGCGCTTTAATACATGATTTGATATGTGTTATTATAGAAAGGTGAACTTAGCAATGAGGGAAAAACTAGAGATTAAAAATTTGAACGAGCTTTACAAGGCTATACTTTGTCTGGAAACTGAGGAAGAGTGCGCGCTTTTCTTCAAAGACCTCTGCACTATACCCGAACTGAAATCGCTCTCGCAGCGCTTTCAGGTGGCTAAGCTGCTTACGGGCAGCCACGTTTACAGCGATATTGTAAAGGAAACGGGCGCTTCCACAGCCACCATCAGCCGCGTCAACCGCTCGCTGACATACGATGGTACGGGCGGTTACAGCATAGTTTTTGACAGAATGAAGGATAAAAAGTAATGGCAGCTTACGGCAGCTTTGCATATTTTTACGATAAGCTTCAGCAGGGCGTGGATTACGAAGGCATGGCGCGGCAGATAGACGCTTACGTCGAAAAATTCGGCGGCAGGCGCGGGATACTGCTTGACGCGGCCTGCGGCACGGGAACTCTCTGCGAAAAGCTTGCGGCGGCGGGGTACGACGTGATCGGCATAGACGGCTCGGACGAGATGCTCAATGCTGCGCTCGATAAGAAATTTGAGAGCGGCAGCCGCATACAGTACTTGCGGCAGGATATGAAAAGCATAGATATGTACGGTACGATAGACGTTACCGTATGCACGCTCGACAGCGTGAACCATCTGGAAAATGAGGACGAAGTACGCGCTTTTTTTGAGCGCGTTTCGCTTTTTGCATACCCCGACGGTATGTTTATTTTCGACGTCAACACGCCTTACAAGCACCGCGAGGTCTTGGCGAACAACGCCTTTATCTACGATATGGAGGGGCTGTACTGCGGCTGGCAAAACGAGTACGATAAAACGGACAGCTCAGTATCTATATACCTTGATTTCTTTGAAAAGACCGAAAAAGGCTATGAACGTTACAGCGAGAGCTTTCGCGAGATAGCGGTGGAAATATCGCGCGTGGAAGAGCTGCTTTCGCAGACGGGTTTTGAGATACTGGGAGTTTACGACGGATACAGCGAAGCGCCGCTTGCCGAAAACAGCGAGCGCGCGGTGTTTGTATGCAGAAAAATTTGTGAGGATAATTAAAATGGGAAGAATCGTTAGAGTTATAAACGGCGACGCTTCGGTAGTTTGCAGCGCCATAGACGGAAAAGACATCGTCGCGAGGATAGAGGAGATAAACAAAAGCTCGGCGGTATGCACGGCGGCGCTCGGCAGACTTGCCCTCGGCGCTTCGCTGATGGGCTTCGGGCTGAAAAACGAGGGCGATACCGTTACCGTGCGCACTGACGGCGGCGGACCTGCGGGCACGCTCATCGCGGTGGCAGACAGCTACGGCAACGTAAAAGCGTACATTCAGAACCCCGTGGTAGAGCTTCCGCTGAACGCTAAGGGCAAGCTGGACGTTGGCGGCGCGGTAGGTACAGACGGCACGCTTACCGTTATAAAAGACCTCGGAATGAAGCAGCCCTACTCGGGACAAGTGCCGCTCGTTTCGGGCGAGATAGCGGAGGACATCACCCAGTACCTCGCAGTGAGCGAGCAGGTGCCCAGCGTTTGCGCGCTCGGCGTGCTTGTCAACCCCGACCTCAGCGTGCGCTGCGCGGGCGGTTTTCTGCTGCAGCTTCTGCCGTTCGCACCGGAGGACGCCGTTGACGTGATAGAGGCGAATATCGCGAAAATGAAGCCCGTGACTGAAATGCTCGAGAGCGGCATGACGGCGGAGGACATAGCTATGCTGGCGCTCGAGGGCTTAGAGCCTGAAAAGCTGGACGATTTCGAGGTGAATTACGTCTGCGACTGCTCGCGCGAACGCACCGAGCGTATGCTGATCTCGCTCGGCAAAAAGGAGCTTGAAGAGCTTGCACAGGACGAAAAGACCGAGGTCTGCTGCAACTTCTGCGACAAAAAGTACGTCTTTACCGCTGACGAGATAAAGGCGCTGGCGGAGCAAAAAACCGAGCCGCAGGAATAATTTCGGCTCACGCGGAATAGTATGATAAAGGAAATTCACATAAATGGTAAAATTCATAGTAAAGCATAAGCTGCCGATAGCCGTCGTGATAGGCGTGGGGCTGATCTGCGCGGTGCTGCTGGCGCTGGTGTACCTGCGGGTGATCAAGCTCAACACTCCCTCGCGCAAGACTTACCCCGTGCGCGGCGCGGACGTTTCGTCATATCAGGGCGACATCGACTGGGCGATACTGTCCGAAAATTTGGACTTTGTATTCATCAAGGCGACCGAGGGCAGCAAGCATCTTGACGGCAAATTCGCGTATAATTACGCCGAAGCGCGCGGTACAGACCTGCGCGTGGGGGCGTACCACTTTTTCAGCTTCGAGAGCGGGGGAGATACGCAGGCGGATAACTACATCGCAAACGTGGAAAAATTTGACGGTATGCTGCCGCCTGTGGTGGACGTCGAGCTTTACGGCGATTACCGCGCCGATCCGCTGCCCGCCGAGGACGTTGTTCCGCAACTGAAAACACTGCTTGAAAAGCTGGAGGAGCACTACGGCGTGAAGCCGATAATTTACGCGACGGGCACCGCCTATAATATGTATATCAAGGAAGATCTTGCGGACTACGACCTCTGGATACGCTCGGTGTATTTCAAACCCGAAAGCAGCAAACAGTGGACTTTCTGGCAGTATTCCGACACCGCGACGCTCGACGGCTACGATGGCGAGGAGAAGCATATAGACCTCAACGTCTTTAACGGCAGCGCGGAGGAGTTTAAAAAGTACGGTTGTGCAGAATAGCTAAAATGCAAGCCAAAATTTGTGTAACTATACAAAACAAAATTTTTTTCAAAAAACGCTTGACAAGAGCACGATGTTAGTGTATAATATAATAGTCGCTTGAAGAGATAACAAAAAATCTTCTGAAAGCGCTGAATCGGAAGCTTAGCTCAGCTGGGAGAGCATCTGCCTTACAAGCAGAGGGTCATAGGTT
>ERZ779889.970-NODE-970-length-31891-cov-3.788698_pt1 | contig 31891 bp, 32 predicted proteins | sample MGYA00511030_ERZ779889 | MGnify/ENA primary metagenome ERZ779889 (study PRJEB29588, sample SAMEA2160616) | human gut metagenome | biome: human gut; feature: human-associated habitat; material: faeces | place: Denmark | collected 2008/2010 ... | reverse complement strand
ACGGCAGGGCCGTTGGCGGCAACAACCGGTGTAATAAGGCCGAACACGCCAATCGGGGCAAACTCCATAATGATGCCGACAATTTTATAAGATACTTCTGCAAGACCGTTAATGGTATTTTTAAACGGGTCGGCAGGTTCGCCAACCATAGTAATGCCAACGCCGAGGAACAGTGCGAAAACGATAATTTGCAGCATATCTGCTTTCAGCATGGATTCAATCGGATTGGTGGGGAAGATGTTTACAATAACGCTCATAATGGGCGGAGCTTCTTTGGCTGCGGCTGCAACTCCGTCAGCAGGCAGGTTCATGCCTGCGCCCGGTTGGATAACGCTGCCCAAAATAAGGCCCAGCACAATAGCAAACGCTGTTGTTACGAGATAGTAGATGACGGTTTTCATGCCGATGCGGCGGATTTTTTTAATATCGCCGAGGCTGCACATGCCGATAACAAGTGAAGCAAAAACCATCGGTACAATGGTCATCTTAATCATGTTCATAAAAATGGAGCCAAACGGGCCAATCCATGTTTTGGCAAATTCGGCACCATCTTCACCAAGCAGCAGGCCGGCAATGACGCCAATTACCAGTGCTGCCATGATTCTTGTAGACAGTTTCATTATAAAGCCTCCTCAAATTATGAAAAAATATATAATAACAATTTTGTATTATATCAAAAAAATCACAAAATACAAAATTGTATACAATATTTTTGTAAAAACAAAAAACAAACCTGTGTACTTTTGTGCACAGGTTTAAAAATTTTAGAGACCAGGTTTGTTTTCGGTTATAACTTCTCCGGTAAGCGGCAATGAAAATTTATAATGGAATTTGTTCATGCCGCGGCTTGAATAAAAACGGTGTGTATCGTGCCTGAGGCAGTTGCAGGCAACTTCTATCTGCATGCAGCCGGCGGTTTTGGCTGTTTGCAGCGCTTCAGCAAACATTGCTTTGCCAATACCGAGATTGCGCATTGAAGGCGTTACCGCAAATTCCATAATTTCGGCAATGATCCCGGAATGGTGAAGCTGCCGTTCAAAGCGCAAGTTTAGTATGCCGCATACTTTTGGGCTGTTTCGTATAAACAGCGGCAAATTTATCATAATCAAATGCCGTGTTTTCCATATCGCAGATTAAATCATAAACAGCGCGGCAGTCGGCCGCAGTGCTTTTACGAAACATAAAAAAACCTCCGTAATGTTTTTGTTATTATAACATGCGGAGGCTGTTTGTTGAATTTAAGGCTTAGCGCGTAATCTTGCCGCGGCTTTTATGGCAAGCGTGCTGCCTAGGTATGCCGTGGCAATGCCGCCGATAACGTCAAGCGGGTAGTGAACGCCGAGATATAGCCGTGAAAAGGCAATTAACGCTGCAAGCGCAACGGCAAATGCGCCGAACAGTTTCGGCAATAGCCGCCAGTAAGTAAAAGCGCAGGCAAAAGCTGCTGTGGTATGGCCGGATGGAAACGAATAACCGGAGGCGTGTGTTACAAGCGGCAGCAGTTGAGGCAGAGCTTCAAACGGGCGTGGGCGCATAACGGCGTTTTTGAGAATTACATTGCTGATAAAAGTGCTTAATGCAAGCGCTGCCAGTGCGGTAAGACCCACGGCACGTGTTTTGCGGTTAAGCGAAAGCAGCAGGGCGGTAAAAATCCAAAACCAGCCTAATTCACCTAACAGGCTGATGCCGCGCCAAAATGTGTGCAGCGGTTCGTGGTGGAAGGCGTCATGTATAAAAAGCAAAAGCCGGGCATCAAGCTGTAACAGGGCTTCCATGGCAGTCTCCTTTCTGTATGGGGACAGTTTATTTATTATAATTTTAACATAAAGTGCCCGTGAAGATGATAGTTTAATTTTTCATCTGGGCTTTTTATATGAATTTTTGGATGTGTTTACTTTTTATTTACGGCAATTTGGAATGCTGTTTTTTATTTTGCTTTAAGCAGGTATTTTTTGTACGGATATGGAATATAAAAATGTTATGATTTAATTGTTAAAGTTTAACGGAAGGGGTGAAGTTATGCTTTTAGGTATAGATGTTGGCGGTACTTTTACGGATGCCGTTTTGATAGATAACGGCGCTGTTTATGCACAGGCCAAGCGCCCGACAACGCACGGAGAGGTGCTGCGCGGCATACTGGCGGCGCTGGATGCCGTAATGGACGGCGTTGATGCAGCGCAGGTTGAGCGTGTTGTAATAAGCAGTACCATTGTTACCAATGCGCTGACGGAGGGCAAAACGCAGCCTGTGTTTCTTGCTGTTATGACCGGTCCCGGTATGAACGTCAAAGGGTGCTTTCCGGTTGAGCCGTACCTTGTAAGCGGTTACGTTGACCACCGCGGCAAAATTACGGCACGCACGGAGTTCAACAAGCATTACGGTTTACTGGACAGGCAGAGCGGCGTAACCGTGGCAGCAGTCAGCGGCAAATTTGCGGTGCGCAACCCCGAAAACGAATATGTTTTGGCTCATGAGCTGAAAAAGAGCGGATATAAAAAAGTATTTTTAGGTTCGGAACTTTCCGGAGAATTAAATTTTATCCGCCGCACCAACAGCGCATATTTTGCGGCGGCGGTAGATAAAACATTTGAAGCCTTTGGTAAGCAGGTGGAATGGGCGCTGAAAGAACGCAATATTACCGCTCCGGTGCAGATTTTAAAGGCAGACGGCGGCACCCTTCCACTGGAAGCGGCATTAAAACAGCCGGTAGAAGCCATATTTACAGGCCCAGCGGCAAGCGTTTTAGGCATAGAAGCATTGGGCGCGCCTGAGGGCAAAAGCATTTCGCTTGATGTTGGCGGCACAACAACGGATATTGCTTTTTGGGATAACGGCGAGCCGCTTTTGGCTAAAAAAGGCGCCATGATTGGCAAATACCCAACGGCTGTGCGGTCATTCCACATGCGCAGCGTGGGTATTGGCGGCGACAGTGCTATAACAAAATTGCCGCAGGGCTTTAAAGTAGGACCGGAACGTGCGGGCAGGGCTGCGGCTTTGGGCGGACAAAAGGCAACGCTTGCCGATGCGCTGATAGTGCTTGGTTTGGTTAATTTTGGCGATGCTGAAGCTGCACATAATGCCGTTGCCGCTTTGTGCCACGAAGGAGAAAGCACGCAGCAGGCGGCGCAGTCTGTTTTGGATGCGGCGCTTGATGTAATAGAAAACGCAATTAAGGAAATGCTGCATGAATGGAGCATTCAGCCTGTATATACGGTAAGCGATGTTTTAACAGGCAGCGGTTTTGAACCGCAGCAGCTTGTAGGCGTTGGCGGCGGTGCGCCCGGGCTTATTCACGCACTTGGCAAACGTATGGGGCTGCCGGTTGTCATTCCGCAGGGCGGCATGGTTGCCAATGCCATTGGCGCGGCACTGGCGCGTCCTACCGTGGCGGCAAGTTTGCGCGCCGATACAACGGAAGGCTATTATTTGATTCCGGAAAGCGGCAAACGCGAACGCCTGCCCAAACGCTTCAACATGCAGGCGGCAGAAGAAATTTTAAGCGCATGGTTGCACGAAAAAGCAGGCGGCTGGCAGATGGAAGGCAATGAAACGGAAGTTATCAGCCGTGAATATTTCCGCACGGTGCATGGTTATTATGATACCGGCGAAATTATATACCTGCGCATGCAGCTTAAACCAGGCATTTTATATGCTATTACCGGCAGGGAGGTGGCGTTTTGAAACAGGCAAATTTAGGTTTGGTATTCTTTCCCGCTTTTGACTGGATGATTAGCCCGGGACACCCCGAACGGCAGGAAAGACTGTTATACACGCGCGACCAGCTTACGGAAGAAGGCTTGTTCGACCGTCCGGAAATTCGCGAATACCGCCTGCGTATGGCGGAAATTAACGATTTGCAGCGCGCCCATGTCGGCGTGCCATCAATAGCAAAACTCATCACTCCTGCGCACCTTGCTTCGGCAGGCGGCTGCTTAACGGCGGCAGATGCCGTAATGAGCGGAGAAGTTAAACGCGCCTTTGCGCTGGTACGTCCGCCGGGACACCATGCCATGCGCATTGTCCACGGCATACGTGGGTTCTGCACAATAAATATAGAAGCTGTAATGGTAGAATATCTGCGCAGCCGCTACGGCATTAAAAAAATTGCCGTTGTCGATACGGACGTACACCACGGCGACGGCAGCCAGGATGTTTTTTACCATGACCCCAACGTGCTGTATATTTCCTTCCATCAGGACGGGCGCACTTTGTACCCGGGCACCGGTTTTCCGGATGAAGCGGGCAGCCCTGCGGCGTGGGGCTATAATTTAAACCTGCCGCTTTTGCCTGGCAGCGGCGATAAAGAAATACACCGTTTGTTTGACGGCCTTATTAAACCGGTGCTTGATGATTTTGAACCGGAACTCATCATAAATTCTGCCGGACAGGATAATCATTTCAGCGACCCGCTCGCTTCCATGAGCGTAACGGCGCATGGCTATGCTGCGCTTGCAGATAAATTAAAAGCGGATATTGCCGTGCTGGAAGGCGGTTATTCCATTGAAGCGGCGCTTCCCTATGTCAACACCGGCATAATTCTTGCCATGGCAGAGATGGATTACAGCAACGTCATTGAACCCGACATCCGCGCCCTGCGCACGCCTGACCAGCGCTGCATGACTCGCGTGGAACAGCTTATAGAGCAGGTGGGCAACATTTGGCGCACCCGCGGGGAAGTTGGCAGGATGCTGCTTGATAAATGCGGCAAAACATGGCAGCGGCGCAAAGGCATTTACTATGATGAAGAAGGCATCCGCGAGGAGCAGCTTGAAACAGCACATTACTGCCATAAATGCAGCGGCTGGATGAGCATTGCCACCAATGCGCGCGGTACGCGTTACGGCGACCAGAGCGCTTATGTGGTATGCCTGCACCGCGATACCTGCGCCGATTGCCAAAAAGCAGCCTATGATGACGCACTGCGCGCCAAACAAAGCTGCGAATATAAATATATTTTAGTGCAGCACCCGGATACGGGCGTTGTGGAAACCATTTAAAGATTGGAGCAACCGAAAGTGAAAGAAATTGTAATTGCGACAAGCAATCCGGGTAAACTGGAAGAATTTAAGGAAATGCTGAAAGATATGGAGGTAGAACTGCATTACCTGGCTGAATGACCGGACATTGAAGCACCGGAAGAAAACGGGCGTACTTTTGCTGCCAATGCGCGCTTAAAGGCAACGTATTACGCAAAAGCTACCGGCATGACCTGCATTGCCGATGACAGCGGCCTGGAAGTGCAGGCGCTGGACGGTGCGCCGGGCGTGCGCAGCGCGCGTTATGCCGGTGAAAAGGCAACGGATAAGGAAAATAATGAACTGCTTTTGGCAAATATGAAATTGCAGGTTAAACGCACTTGCCGCTTCCGCTGCGCTTTATGCGTTGCCGGTGCTGACGGCAAAGTACAGGTGGAAACTGACGGTATCTGCGAAGGCATGCTTTTGCACGAACCTTTAGGCGAAAACGGTTTTGGGTACGACCCGCTGTTCTGGTCGACCGAACTGCATATGGGGCTTGGCGAGGCAACGCCGGAAGAAAAAAATAAAATCAGCCACCGCGGCAAAGCCGTAAAAAAATTAATTGCTAACTGGAAGAAAGTAAAATGAAAATAGGTTTAACTGGAGACACCCACGGCAGCACGCAGGCAATGCGCCGCATAATTACTGCCACGCCTCCTGTGGAACGCTGGCTGCATACCGGCGATTACGGGCGCGATGCCTTGTATTTACAGGCACAGACGGGGCTTGATGTTACGGCTGTGGGCGGCAACTGTGATGTGGGCGATGAAACGCTCAACCCGGACGAATTTTTATATCTGGAAGGGTTTAATATCTGGCTTACGCACGGGCACCGCTATCTGCACGGCGGCAATCCGCAGGAGCTTGTATGGTGGGCGCACCGTCTGGAAGCAGATATTGTTATTTTTGGGCATACGCATGTGCCGCTTGTAAAATGGTACGGCGATGTGCTGCTGGTAAATCCGGGCAGCCCTGCCAAACCGCGCAGTACGGAAGGTGCAACTTTTGGCGTGCTGAACCTTAAAGAAGGCGAGAAACCTTCTGCGGAAATTATCCGTTTGACGGTTAATGATTAAAACTTGCCAAATTAAAGTGTACGTTATAAAATATATAGTATACACCAAATAAATAACGAGGGGGTATTTGATATGTCATTTGTTGAAGAAGCCATTAAATTCCATGCGGAGAAAAACGGTATGCTGGCAGTTGCCTGCAAAGTGCCGCTCAATAACCGCGATGATTTATCACTGGCTTATACGCCGGGCGTTGCAGAACCCTGCAAGGCTATAAAAGAAAATAAGGAACTTTCGTTTGAATATACCTGCCGCGGCAACACGGTAGCCATCGTCAGCGATGGCACACGCGTACTTGGCTTGGGCGATATTGGACCTGAAGCCGCTATGCCTGTTATGGAAGGCAAGGCTGTGCTGTTTAAAACTTTCGGCGATGTTGATGCCATTCCTATCTGCATTGACACCAAAGACACCGAAGAAATTATTGAAACCGTGCGCCGTTTGCAGCCTACTTTTGCAGGCATTAACCTTGAAGATTTTTCTTCTCCGAAATGCTATGAAATTGAAGACCGTCTGCGCGAAATCTGCGATATACCGGTATTCCACGATGACCAGCACGGCACTGCCATTGCCTGCCTGTCTGCCGTTATCGGCGCACTGCGCTATGTAAAAAAAGATATTAAAAACGTAAAAGTTGTCGTTAACGGCTGCGGTGCTGCCGGTTCTGCCATTGGCAGGCTGCTGGTAAGCATGGGCGCTAAAAACGTTATTATGGTAGAACGTGTAGGCGCTTTGTATAAAGGCATTGATGCCAAACTTGATAAAATTCAGCGCCACCTTTCCGAAGTTACCAATCCTAATATGGAAAAAGGCACTCTGGCAGATGTTGCCAAAGGTGCGGATGTGCTGCTCGGCGTATCCGGACCGAACCTGTTTACCAAAGAAATTATTGCCAGCATGGCTGATGAGGCCATTGTTTTTGGTATGGCAAACCCAGTTCCGGAAACCACTTATGCCGATGCCATTGCCGCAGGTGCTGCCGTTGCAGGCACCGGGCGCAGCGACAGCCCGAACCAGGTTAACAATGTAACCGTATTCCCGGGCGTGTTCCGCGGCGCTATTGATGTGCGTGCGCGTGCAATTAACGAAGAAATGAAGGTTGCGGCTGTTTACGCCATTGCCAACCTCATTGACGAGAAGGACCTGCGTGCCGATTATGTTGTGCCGGATGCCTTTGACCCGCGTGTTGCACCCGCTGTTGCCGCAGCTGTTGCCAAAGCTGCTATGGAAACCGGTGTGGCGCGCGTACAGGTAGACCCTGAAGTTGTTTATGCCAATACGCTGAAACGCGTAGGCAGATAAGGGGCGGCCATGCGCGAATTAAATGTTGCTGAAATTACCACAGCCGTTGCCAAACTGTGCTGCGATGCCTGTTATTACCTGCCGCAGGATTTGCTGGAGCATTTTAAAAACTGCGTAAAAACGGAAGAATCTCCGCTGGGGCAGGAAATTTTGGGCACAATTATAGAAAATGCGGAACTTGCCAAAGCCAAAGATGTGCCACTGTGCCAGGATACCGGACTTGCCGTGGTATTTTTGGAAATAGGGCAGGAAGTGCATTTTACGGGCGGCGCACTGGAAGAAGCAGTGCATGCCGGTGTTGCGGAAGGTTATACCAAAGGCTATCTGCGTAAATCTTCCGTTGATGACCCGCTGTTTGACCGCAAAAATACGCAGGACAATACTCCTGCCATTATTCATACCCGCATTGTGCCGGGCGATAAAGTAAAAATTACAGTAGCTCCCAAAGGCTGTGGCAGCGAAAACATGGGCGCTATGAAAATGCTGAAACCTGCCGATGGAGTAGAGGGCGTAATTGAATTTGTGCTTGATACCGTGCGCAAAGCAGGCCCCAACCCCTGCCCGCCGGTAACTGTCGGCGTAGGCATCGGCGGCAATATGGAACGCTGTGCGGAACTTGCCAAATATTCCTTAATGCGCCCCATTGGCGAACATAACAAAGATGAGCGTTATGCAAAACTGGAAGCAGAACTTCTGGAACGCATCAATAAAACCGGCATCGGCCCTGCCGGGCTTGGCGGCACAACCACTGCCGCTGCCGTAAATATCGAATACGCACCTACGCATATCGGCGCGCTGCCGGTAGCCGTAAACCTGAACTGCCACGCTGCACGCCGTGCGTTTACCATACTGTAAGGAGGGGTAAAAATGTCAGAAGCACAAATTAAACATATTACAACCCCGCTTACGGAAGAAACCATAAAAAAACTGCGCGCCGGTGATGTTGTGCGCATTACGGGGCCGGTTTATACAGCCCGCGATGCTGCGCACAAACGTATGACGGAAGCCCTGGCAGCAGGCAGGGAGCTGCCGTTTGACATTAAAGGGCAGGTTGTATATTATGTAGGCCCTTCGCCGACCAAACCGGGAGAAATTGTAGGCAGTGCAGGCCCCACAACCAGCGGGCGCATGGATAAATACACGCCGACCTTAATAGAGCAGGGAATGCGCGGCATGATTGGCAAAGGTTCCCGCAGCAGGGAAGTTATTGAAGCCTGCGTTAAATACGGCGCAGTTTATTTTGTGGCTGTGGGCGGCGCAGCGGCAGTAATTTCCCAATCCATTAAGGGCGAAGAAATGATTGCCTATGAAGATTTGGGACCGGAAGCCAGCCGCCGCTATGAAGTGGAGGATTTCCCGGCTATCGTCTGCATTGATGCCGAGGGCAATGATTTTTACAAGGTTGGCATTGCCAGATACAGCAAAGAATAAAATAAGTTTTTAAAAGTACGGATGTTTATAAAGCTGTGATAAATTTAAGTCTTGTTACAGAAAATAATAAAAAATGTAAAATTTTGTTGACAAGATTACGGTATTGCTGTATTATAATTTCATCTTAATAAACACACTCTTATCGAGAGCGGTTGAGGGACAGGCCCAATGAAACCCGGCAACCAGGCTGTGCCATGGTGCTAAATCCTGCAAGAAAATTCTTGATAGATGAGAGGAAAGTAAACTATACGCTCTTTCCTCGGAAAGAGCTTTTTTATTGCTTTCGTTATTGTGCAGTGTGTAAAAATTTTAAAGGAGAGATGTTACGATGAAAAAAATTCTGCTCGTGCTGTGCGCAGTATTAACGCTGGCACTCCTCGTTGCTGGCTGCGGCGGCAGCGAAACAAAATCCGAAGACGGCAAAACCGTTTTGAAAGTTGGTGCAACGCCGGTGCCGCATGCTGAACTGTTAAACTTTGTTAAACCCCAGCTTGCCAAAGAAGGCATTGACCTGCAAATTATTGAGTTCAGCGATTATGTTAAACCGAACCTTTCTTTGAACGATAAGGAAATTGATGCTAACTTCTTCCAGCACATTCCTTATCTTGAAGAATTTGCAAAAGAACGCAATATGCCGCTTGTTACCTTAACCAAAGTGCATATCGAGCCGATGGGCATTTATTCCGCTAAATTCAAATCTCTTGGCGAAATGCCGCAGGGCGCAAAAGTTGCCATTCCTAACGACCCGACCAACGGCGGACGCGCACTTATGCTTTTGCAGAGCGCAGGCATTTTGAAACTGAAAGACGGCGTAACCATTACCGCTACCCCGGCCGATATTGTTGACAACCCGAAAAATGTTGAAATCGTGGAAATCGAAGCAGCACTTTTGCCGCGTTCCATGAACGATGTTGATTATTCCGTAATCAACTCCAACTTTGCAATGGAAGCAAAACTGAACCCGGTTAAAGATTCTCTCTTTACCGAACCTAAAGAATCTCCGTATTCCAATGTTGTAGCAATCCGCAAAGGCGATGAAAACCGTCCTGAACTGCAAAAACTTGCTAAAGCCCTCACCAGCCCGGAAACTAAAAAATTCATTGAAGAAACCTACAAAGGCGCTGTTGTACCGGCATTTTGATGTAACCGCATAAATTTTAAAAGCCTGCTTTCTAAAACGGAAGGCAGGCTTTTTATTTTGATTATTTTGCGGGTACATTTTTTAAGTATATTTTTGTTCGATGTTTTAAAAATATATTATATTCTTTACACTTATTTACAAAATTTTCAAAAGTTCACAAAAAATTACAAATTTTATTGACAGAAAAGTATTTTAGTGATAAATTTCAGACTATATATTATTTTATTTTAAGGGAAAGAGGTAAAGAAAAATGACAGGATTAATGTTGTTAGGCATCGCATTAGTCGTGTGTGCATGCGGTTATTTTATCTATGGCCGCTGGCTTGTCAGAATCTGGGGAGTAGACCCCAACGCCAGCACTCCGGCTTATGTGCATGAAGACGGCAACGATTATGTTCCGTCCTCAAAATTTACGGTTTTTGCGCATCAGTTTTCGTCCATTACGGGCGCAGGCCCTGTAACCGGCCCGATTATTGCCGCTATGTTCGGCTGGGCGCCGGTAATGCTGTGGCTGATGATTGGCGGCATCTTCTTTGGCGCCGTGCAGGATTTTACAGCATTGTATGCTTCCGTTAAAAACGAAGGCAAATCCATGGGTATGCTGATTGAACAATACATCGGCAAAACCGGCAAAAAAATGTTCCTTTTGTTCTCATGGCTGTTTACGCTTTTGGTAACCGCCGCTTTTGCGGATATTGTTGCCAGCACGTTTAACGGCTTTAAACCGGATGGAAGCGTTATTACGCCTAATGCGGCAGCAGCTTCCATTTCGATGCTGTATATTGTTGTAGCCATCGCTTTTGGTTATTTTTTAAAGAAATGCCCGCTGGCAGAAGGTCCGAAACTGGCTGTTGCCATTGTTTTAATGGTGGCAATGCTGTGGGCCGGCATTGAATATCCGCTGTATTATGATAAAACTACCTGGCTTTATGTAGTATTTGCTTATATGTTTATGGCGGCAGTAATGCCGATGTGGCTTTTGATGGAGCCGCGCGATTATTTAAGCGTATTTTTGCTGTTAGGCATGATTGCCAGCGGCGTTTTGGGAGTTATTTTCACCAACCCGTCCATCGAACTGCCTGCCTTTAACGGCTTTGTGGTAAACGGCCAGCCGCTGTTCCCGATATTGTTCATCACTATCGCCTGCGGCGCGGTATCCGGTTTCCACAGCCTGGTGTCTTCCGGCACTTCTTCCAAAACCGTTTCCAACGAAAAGGATATGCTCTTTATCGGTTACGGTTCCATGCTGATTGAATCCATTCTTGCAGTTGTTTCTCTTATCGTTGTTGGCGCTGCCGCAACCGGCGGCGTAATGCCTAAAGGCACTCCGTTCCAGATTTTTGCCGGTGCGGTAGGCGGCTTTATGGGCATGTTCGGTCTTTCCACCCATGTGGCAACCTGCGTTATTACCATGTGCGTATCTGCGCTTGCTCTTACCACTCTCGATTCCGTAGGCCGTATCGGACGTATGTGCTTCCAGGAACTGTTTACTTCCGGCAAACCGGAAGAAATGAGCAGCTTCCAGAAACTGATGACCAACAAATATTTTGCAACAGTTATCACGCTGTTCTTTGGCTATCTGCTCTGCCTCGGCGGTTACATGAACGTTTGGCCGCTGTTTGGCGCAGCCAACCAGCTTTGCGCAGCACTGGTATTCATTTCCCTGTCGGTATTCCTTAAAGTTACCGGCCGCCAGGGCTGGATGCTGTATGTGCCGATGGCGTTTATGTTCCTTGCAACCATGAGCGCACTGGCAATGAGCATTTACGGCATTGTTAACAAACTTGCTACCGGCGCGCCTTTTGGCATGCTTACCGATGGTTTGCAGCTTGTTGTTGCCATTGCCCTTATCACGCTGGCATTTTTGATTGCCTCCAACGGCCTTAAAACTTTGACCAGCAGCGAAGCAGGTTCCCGTGCAGAATCTGCCGAAGCATGATAAAAGTTTATCGCAGCTCCGCTTTTATACAGCGGAGCTGTATTTTTTTATGATTATTTTTTTTGCAGGCTGTATTTTTGCTTTGGTTTGTGATAAAATTATCCTATAGCCATTTTATCTTGGGAGGTAAGAGAATGAAAAAAATTTTTAATCTGTTAATGGTAGCATTGATGGCTGTTTGCTTTGCTGTTCCTGCTATGGGCAAAGCCGAAGCTGCTAAAGTTGTAGTACTTCCTCTGGTTAACAACTCCGGTTCCGAAACCGCAGGCCAGATTTACATCAGCGGCGCTATTCAGCTTTTCGATTATCCTGAATACGAACTGCTTGAAAACGATGTAACCAACGATGCCATTGCTGCTGCCAACATCGGCAAAGACGGCGCTTCCAAAGAAGCTATGGTAAACATTGCCAAAGCATCCGGCGCTGACCTTGTTGTAGGCATGGTTCTTGATACTTGCGAAGATAACCCGGTATTCCCGAGTGCAGAACGCATCCTCAAACTCGACATCACCGGCAAAACCTATGCTTACAGCGCTGTTAACGGCAAATTCTATGAACACCGCATTTATGAAGACAAAGAAATCGACGAAACCCTGACCAGCCGTTGGGATTGGGTAAGCGAAGAATTTGGCCGCTGCGTAACCCGTGAAATGAAACGTGTTGACAAAGCATTCATGGAAAACGACTTTTAATTAACGGCTTTAAATTAAGACCTCTGCTTTATGCAGGGGTCTTTTTATTTTGCAAACTGGAAAAAATTTTGGCTATATGGTAAAATTAAAGAATAAAATCGGCTTTACATTGCGTAATCAGCTATTATATAGACAGGAGGATGGCACTTTGAACGATGGCATCCATATAATTTTGGACAGCACAGCTTCGGCTGTGGAAACTCCTTTGGCGCATGATGCACGCTGTCATGTTTTGCCGCTTGTTGTGCGCCACGGCAGCGTGGAATGGCGTGACGGAGAAAAAACAACGGCAGATATGTTTAAGATGGTGAAGGAAAGCGGCGAACTGCCGAAAACTTCACAACCGCCGGTGGGAGATTTGCTTGATTTATTTACCGGCCTTGTTCAGCAGGGCAAAAAAGTTATCGGTATTTTTGTAGACGGCGTATTAAGCGGCACCTGCCAGACAGCTCGTATGGCTGCACGCCAGGTAATGAAGGAATTCCCTGATGCCGATATCCGCATTTTTGACAGCCTGACGGCAGCGACGCCTATCAGCGGGCTGGCGCTGGATGTTTTGAAAAAAGTTGATGAAGGCGCATCTATGGATGAGCTTGAACATTTTATTAATGATGCGACTGCACGCACAAGAACCTGCTTTTCCGTAAGCACGCTTGAATATCTTCAAAAAGGCGGGCGTATCGGCGCAGTAGGTGCGCTTGTAGGCAATTTGTTAGGCATCCGCCCTGTGGTGGCGCTTGATGCTGAGGGCAAGCTGCTTGTGGCTGCCAAATGCCGCACCCGCAGCAAGGTGCTTGGAAGCATGCTTGATTTTGCCTGCTCCCACGGCAGTGTAGAGCGCATTTACATCGCCAACGAAGAAGCGGAAGCAGATGCTAAATATCTTTATGAAGAGATGACAAAGCGTTATCCCGGCGTGCCGGTATTGATGACGGGTATTGGCACGGTTTTGGCCTCGCATTTGGGACCTGGCTGCATCGGTCTTTTTGTACGCATAAAAGCGTAGCGTTTGGGGGCATAAAAATGGCAAAAGAATATCATGGCGAAGGCAGTAATAATTTACGTACGGCAACAATAAACATTTTGTTTAGAATTGCTTTGTTCATAGTGTACTATGTATTGCTTATTGCCATTGGTATTGCTGTTTTTTATGCGGCATTTCAAATATCCTGCGAGATGTATTATGCCCTGCTGCAGGCAGTTAAGCGGCATATGAAGCTGATTTTTATAGGCGGCTTTGCTTTTATAGGCTTATGGGCGTTTGCGGGAACATTGGCGTTTTATCTTATTAAACCGCTTTTTAATTTTGGCGGCGGCGCACATGCCGGAGGCATAGAAATTACCGAACAGGACTGCCCGCATTTATTTGGGTGCATACGCAGCCTTGCGGATAAAATTGGCGTGCCGATGCCGAAGCATGTATATGTTAACACAGATGTTAATGCCTGTGTTTTTTACAAAAAAGGTTTTTGGCGTTTATTTTTGCCGGTTGGCAAAAATATGGAAATTGGCCTGGGATTGTGCCATTCAGCTAATATTGATGAAATAAAGGCAGTTTTAGCACATGAATTAGGGTATTTTTCGCAGCAGACCATGAAACTTACACCTGCCATCAATGTTATTATGGGTACTTTGCACGATTTGGCATATACCAAAGATAGTTTTGATAAAATGCTTGATGAATGGTGCGAAGCGGAATATAAGCTGTGGAGCTGGTTTGGTAAAATTTTGCGGTGGCTTATCGGGCGCATTAAAAGCATAACTGTTGTAATGTACGGTTTTGTGGAACGCGCCTATCCTGTATTGCAGCGCCAGAAGGAATATGATGCTGACCGTATTGCCTGCCGGGCTGTAAATACGGCGTCATTTATATCATCCCAGATTAAGCTGGACTGGATTGCAGAGCGCCATGATCTTTATGAGCGCCTGTTGATAAATTACATAGCCGAAGATGGCAGATGCCCGGAAAATTACTGGGCAGGCTATGATAAAATTGAAGATTATATGGAACTCATTGATGGGCAGCAGTTAGGGCTGCAAACGCTTTTAACGGAACAGGAAAGCGTTGATTATGTGCTTGAGCATGAAGTGAGCAGCGAGTATGACACGCATCCGACAACGGCGCAGCGCATTAAAAACGCACTGGCTGTAACCGGCACGCAGATGCCGGATGACATTGCGGAAGCATGGAAGCTGTTTGAACCGGATGTAATAAATTCGGTCGGCAAAAGGCGTATTGAAGAGTTGGCAAAGGAGGCCGGCTGCCAGAGATTGGAGCTGGTTGATTTGAAAACCTTTAGAAAATGGGTTAAATACGAAATTGAACACGAAATATTGACAGGGGAAACCCTGCCGGATTAAATTTGAAAGCAAAGCCTGTACAGGCATAAGATAAATGTTTTGCGCTTTAATGCGCATGACTGGAGGACTTATATGACGAAACAGACCGCCGTTATTGACGGCCATGATATAAAAAATATGCTGCTTGGCGCCTATGCCGCATTTGCGGCCGGTTACAGGCAGATTGATGATTTGAATGTATTTCCGGTACCGGATGGCGACACCGGTACTAATATGATGCGTACAATGGAAGCGGTTCAGCGTGCGCTTGCATCGCTTACGGCACCGTCTGCGGCAGAAGTTGGCGCGGCTGCCGCCAAAAGCGCTATTATGGGTGCGCGCGGCAACAGCGGCGTAATTCTTTCGCAGCTTTTACGCGGCATAGGGCGCGGTTTGGCAGGCAAAGAGCGCATTACCGGCAACGAACTTGGCAAAGCGTTTCAGTTTGGCATTTTGTATGCTTACCGTTCTGTGGCAAAACCGGTGGAAGGAACTATTCTGACAGTAGCGCGCGGCATTGCCAAAGCTGCCTATAACGCAGTGCGCCGCGGCGAAGATTTTGCCGAAATTTTAACCGAAGCAATTGCCGGAGGTAAAGTTGAACTTGCCCGTACGCCCGAACTTTTGCCCGCACTTAAAGCAGCCGGAGTTGTTGATGCTGGCGGGCAGGGTTTAATTGTCTTTTTGCAGGGCTGCCTGAACGGATTTTTGGGCAAAACAGAATACATAGAGGCAGTAAGCGCAGCGCCTGCGGCAAAAACAGAATTGCCTGCGGAAGAAGTGGATTTAACCAATCCGTACTGTACGGAATTTATTGTAAAAAATGCGTCCGTTGATGAAAAAACGGTGCGCGCAGCGCTTGAACCGCTCGGCAATTCACTGATTGTAGCGGCAATGGAGGATATTGTAAAAGTACATATCCATACGGCAAACCCGGGCACGGTTTTACAGCAGGGGCTTGGCTGGGGCAGCCTGCATGACATTAAAATTGACAACATGGCGGAACAGCACGAGCACCGTGTGTTCAGTGCGGTGCCGCAGCAAATGCCCAAAAAAGAAGGCGTTGGCATTGTAAGCGTGGCTGCTGGCAGCGGCATTGCCGAAATTATGCTGGCGCAGGGCGTAACTGATATTATTAACGGCGGGCAAAGCATGAACCCGCCCGTGGAAGATTTTGTAAAAGCCATTGAAAACGGCAGTTACAGCAAGTACATTATTTTACCCAACAATAAAAACATTGTGCTGGCAGCGCAGCAAACGCAAAAACTGCTTGGCGAAGACAGGGTGAATTATGTGCCTACCGTAAATCTGGCGCAGGGCATTGCGGCAATTTTGGCATTTGATGCCGCAAGCGATATGGAAGCCAATGTCGCCGTTATGTCCGAAGCGGCGCAGGCGGCGCATTGCGCAGCGGTAAGCACTGCCGTGCGTGATAGTGTTGTCAACGGCATGCAGATAAAAAAAGGCAGTTATATAGGCCTTTTGGAAAATAAAATAGTCTGCACAGGCAGCAGCTTAAACGAAGCCGCAGCCCTTGCAGTACAAAAAGCCGGAACGGACTGGGAACTTTTAACACTGTATTACGGCAGTGATATTACGGAAGAGGAAGCGCAAAACGTTGCTTCGGAACTTGAAGCAATGTGCCCCGGTGCGGAAGCGCAGGTTTTAAGCGGGGCTCAGCCGCTGTATCCGCTGATTATTACACTGGAATAAAATAAAAAATTAAGGCATGCACGCCGCATGCCTTTTGTTTTGGAGGGGACTTATGCAGGAAATTATGCTGGCGATAGTTTGCGGTATCGCCATTGGGCTGCTGAACTTATTGAGTTATAAAATTAAATTTGTTTTAAGTAAAGTTTCTAACGCCTGCCTGTGCGTAATGCTGTTTTGCCTGGGCGCAAAAATAGGCTGCGATGATGCACTGCTTGCCAAGCTCGGCACTTTGGGCGTGCAGGCAGGCGCAGTAGCCTGCGGCGCAGTGGCTGGCAGCATTGCCTGCCTTTTTTTGGTAACAAAATTTATCGCCCGCCCTGCAGATATTGAAGCAGAGGAAGGTGAAGCTCAGTGATTGGTGGCATTGCCGTTTCTTTGCTTTCCGGCATGGCAGCCGGATACTTGTTTTTAAATATTGGCGATAAGGATACGCTTGATTTTATTTTAATGACGGCGCTTGATATAATGGTGTTTATTGCCGGTATTGAAATTGGCAGTAACCGTGATATTTTAAAGCGCGTCTGCAACTGGCACAGCGCAGTGCTGGCAATAAGCATACCTGTGGCGGTGGCTGTTGGCAGTATCGGCGGCGCTGCGCTTTTGGGCATGGCGGCGGGGCTTGATTTTTACGATGCCGTGCTTGTCGGCAGCGGTTTGGGGTGGTACAGTTTTTCGTCCGTCCTCATCAGTGCCGTGTACAGTACGGAAATTGGTACGGTATCGTTTCTGGCAAATATGCTGCGTGAACTTTCCGCCTTCTTTTTAATACCTGTTTTAGTGCGCCTGCATAAACTTTTGGCGCTTGCACCAAGCGGTGCGGCTACTATGGACAGCGGCCTGCCGGTGGTAATAAAATATACCAATCTGCATGTTGGCATGTACTCTTTCATCAACGGTTTGGTGCTGACACTGATGGTGCCGGTACTGCTTTCGTGGCTTTTAAGTTTAAAATAAAACAAAACCTGCCTTGCGTAAAATGCCTGGCAGGTTTTTTATTGCTGATTTTTAATTTTCTGCGGTAAAATTCTGCGGCAGCTTAAAATAAAAGCAGTTTTCAAAAACAGCAGTTTATTCTTCGCCGATGCCGGGAATTACTTTTTTAAACGGAATATTTTTATTAGCGAAGTTCTTTCAAATTTTCTGTTGAACTGATTGATAAATTTTTATGCCTCGCACAAAAGCGGAACGCCGTTAACTTTGGCTGCCGGGAAAAAATCAATTTTCAAAAAATGAATTTCAATCAATTGGTCATCGCCGGTAATTCCGCTTGCCGGTGTTGATGAACAGATAGTCATAACATAGCAGCCGGAAGGAATTGTAATTTTTTGTTCTTCCGGGCAGTCTGGCTCCCATTGTATGAAGTCAAACAAATCCCTTATGCAAACAGTATCATTGCGTACAATAATGCCTAACTGCAAAATATATTTAAATTTACTGAGGTAATCTGCATCCGGCAAACCTTCATAGCAATTAATAATATAGTGTCCAGAAGAACCGGTGCAAAAAGGAACTATCTGGCACGATTCAACCTGCCGTTTTACATCTTCCGGGTTCCATAAACCTTTGGTTAAAAAATCGCTGCCGGCAGGGATTTTTTTAACGGCAAAGGGTGAGTAAAGAACCATGCCCATGCCGTCAATGAAAAGCGAAATCTTTTTCAGCATTTCTTACATCACATCCTTGAATTAGGCTTTAATGTATTCTGCATATCCTTCATTGGCGTTTATTACTAATCTTCTTTTAAGTACGGTTTATAGTTCCGCTTAACTCTTGGTAAATGGAAAGCTGCTATCTGAATGCTGCGGGGATATGGCAATATGGTTCCCTTGTGAAATCCAGATTATCCGGCTGTTCATCAACCAATTCGCCATTCCACTCAAGTCCGGTTTTGAATTCATTTGCAAGAGCCTTTGTTTCCATTTTTGTTAATAGCAACGCCGCATCCAGGTTTATGTCATCTTCACTGCATTTTGACGGGCTGCCATATTTGTCATAATAATAAGTTGGCCCGCAAAGCCAGTAAACCATTTTGGCAGTAACTATATCACAAGCGGGATTCATTACAATTTGTTCAACCGTAAACATTCCATCGTCATAATTATAATCTGCAATCATGTAGTGGAGTTCTTCAGCGGATGTGATATGCGAAATTTGTTCTGCAATCTCTTTTTGGTAAGCGTCAAAGCCTATTTCGCGTTGGCGGCAGAATCCTTTGTAAAATTCTTCTTCCTCACAACCTTCCATTTCATCATCAAACTCATCTTGCTCCATATCAAAGTAATAGTCATCTCCTGCGCAGGATGCGCGCTCCATCAGAGCATCAAGCTCTTTTTTTCTTTCTTCTGATAGCATGGTAAGCTCCTCCTTTTTGTTTAACTTGCAATAAAAGTGATTTACAGATTAATCCCATACGATTGCCAGGCAATTAAAATTATTCGGAACTAGTGGTACACACGAATAAGCATTTAATTCAGATGCTTTTATTGTAATTATTCCATCGGCGCATAACCACTCGCAGTTTACTAATTTTTCTAATTGTGCGGGCGGAATGGCTGTACAAATAATGATGGTATCTCCGGCAAGAATTAATTCTTCTTTGCCGTTATTTTCTATAATTTCCGTATCATAGTGCAGCGTTACGCGCACCCAGGCTATATCAGGCCTTAGTTCAATTTTTTGCAGCATATACCATATTTCTGCAAGCGTTGGACGCCCGAATTCCCATTGGTTAGGAGCGATAGAGTCCTCTTCTGTATTTCCGTTAAAAAATTCATTAAGCGTCAATAAGGGCAGGCGTTCTTCGTTTTCTTCCAATATTTTTTGGAATTTATTTAACTCTATCATAAAAGCAATTTCCCTTCTTAATCCCGATTTATTACTCTAATTATATTTTAGCACAAATAAAGCAGGATTATAAAAGCGGTTCTGCGTTTGTTTATGATAAAATATAATTAACGAATTAATCGGAAGTTTTTGGCAAGGGAGGTTTGTTTTATGCAGACGTTGGATGAAATACGCAGGCGCATTGAAGCGCTGGGGCTTGGTTTTAAGTTTGTAAAACCCATAAAAACAAGTATGAACGGCATAGAGCGCGAAACATGGCTGCTGGAATACCGTGGCTCACAATTTGTTTATGTGGCAGGGCAGAAAAATGTTGTTTTGGGCTGGGATGTTAATACATGCCCTGTTGGTGAAGGTGTGCTAAAAGGGCTTAAACAGGATTTTGCAGACTGGCAGGCCTATTACCGGAACGAAATTGACGAATTGCACGAGTATTATGAGAAAGAGATTGCCAAAACCCGTGCTGCCGGTAATGCAGAGGAAGTTGAAAAACTGCGCCTTGAATTGCAGCAGGAATTGAAAGACTGCGAAGAACGCTGCCGGGAAGCAGGCTATGAAAATTGGGAGAGTTTTTTAAGAAAGTGGAATGAGAATCTTTCGCAATGCTTATCGTCGCTGCGCACTGCCGATATTGGCGATATGATTGTTGAAGCTGACAGTAATTATTTAGATAAAGATGCGGCAACCCTGGAGGAGGCGGTGCATACATTAAAAGAGGCTCCGTTTACACTGGCGACGGAAGACGAGTGGGAGTATCTTTGCAACGGCGGCGCACGAACCTTGTTCCGCTGGGGTGATAATCTGGAAGGCGTACTGGAAGAAATTTACGGCATGGGTACGGTTGGCGCAGCAGAAGAAAAGCCGGTGCTGGAACACCCTAATATGCTTGGGCTGTTTATTGCTTATGATTCTTATAAAAATGAAATTATAGATAATGTAAATTATACCAAAGGCGGCGATGGAGGCGGGTCTCTTTGCGGCGGCGACGGAACGGTTTACGTTTTGCCGTGCTACACCGCCTTTTACCGTAACCCTGCAAATACAACATACAAATTATCAAAAGATTATTATGCTTACCGGCGTATTATAAGGCTGCCGTAAAAAAATAACCTGCCGTGCGTAAAACGCGGGCAGGTTGTTTTTTATTTGTAACTCATTGTGCAGCGTTAAAATTTGTATTGCCGCTTTATATATGCAAAGTTTTGATTTTTTGCATATTGGCTGATACACGGGAAGTGTTCAATCAGTATTAATTATATGACACCACATAATCCTGTTTTTACAAGATATTCAAAAATGTCAGGAAACTCCGTTCCCTGTTCTATTGTATTGTTATCATGGTCATAGAAAACGATTTCTTCACTGCACTTGCCATTTTCTATCCGGAAAGCGTAGTAATCTCCGCACTCATTATCAGCTATAAAAAGCAAATTTTTTACTTGAGACGGGTTGTGATTATAGATGGAAAAATAGCTGTTTTTATCTAAGGAATAAATTATTGCAAGTCCAAAATAGCCGCCGCCAAAATTTAAGAGAAATTGTATGTATTTCTCCGGTAAGATAATTTGATAGTGCTCTTGGAATGAAATTATATCTTCCATTGTAGGAATTTTGTCATGCTCCAATTCGAAAAAATGAGGATGTTTTGTTTTGACATTTCCGACAATTTCCGTAAATTTTGCAAAATCCATAATCTTTATTCCTCTTTAAAAAGGTGTTTAATTAGTATGGCGTGCAGCGGCGCGTTTCAGGCTTAAGCCGATACGGTTTCGCTGTTCGTCGATGCTGATGATTTCCGCTTCGACAATATCACCGACGGCGACAATATCAAGCGGATGGCGGAAGGGTTTGGTGCTCAGCTCGCTTTTATGCACAAGCCCGCTTGTTTTGAGACCGATATCAATAAAGGCGCCAAAATCTACCACGTTCTGCACGCGCCCTTTAACAATGCTGCCGATGGTAAGGTCGCTTAATTTGGCGACGTGTTTGCGGGTTAACGGCGGCGGGGTATCTTCGCGCGGGTCGCGCCCGGGGCGTGCCAGTGCCGCCAGAATATCCGTAACTGTGGGCAGGCCTGCATCAAGCTGCGCGGCAATGGCGGCGGCATCTGCATGGGCGGCTGCCTGCTGTAATTCTGCTGCGGCGCAGTCCTTTAAGGTGAAACCTAAAAGTTTAATGATGTTTTCCGTAAGTTTGTAGCTTTCCGGGTGCACGCTTGTGTTATCCAGCGGATTGGCGCTGCCTGCAATACGCAAAAAGCCTGCGCACTGGGTAAAGGCGGCAGGGCCGAGCCGGCTTACTTTTAACAGTTCCTTGCGGGCGGTAAAGCTGCCGTGTTCGTCGCGGTAAGCTATAATGTTTTTGGCAACGGTGGGCGTTACGCCTGCAACGTAGCTTAAAAGCGCGGGCGAGGCGGTGTTAAGTTCCACGCCTACATGGTTTACGCAGCTTTCAACCACGCCGGTGAGCGTACCGGCAAGTTCTTTCTGGTTAACGTCGTGCTGATATTGCCCAACGCCGATGGCTTTAGGCTCAATTTTAACAAGTTCCGCCAAAGGGTCTTGCACGCGGCGGGCAATGGAAACAGCGCCGCGCAGCGATACGTCAAGCTCGGGCAGTTCTTCGCGCGCGAGCTTGGAGGCGGAGTACACTGATGCCCCGGCTTCGCTGACGATAGTATAGGCAATATTCAGTTTGTGTTTTTCAATAAGCTGCGAGGTGAATTCTTCCGTTTCGTAAGAGGCTGTGCCGTTGCCTATGGCAACAAGCGTTACGCCGTAAGTGTTTACTAAATTTAAAAAGCCGGCTTCTGCCTGCGTTTTTTGCCGGTTGCTGCCGGTAAGGTACAAGGTATCCGTTGCCAGTGTTTTGCCCTGTGGGCTTATAACCGCCGCTTTGCAGCCGGTGCGGTAGCCGGGGTCCAGCCCAAGCACGGTATGCCCGGCGACAGGCTGCTGTAATAAAAGCTGGCGCAGGTTGGCGGCAAAAATGCTTATAGCCTGCTTTTCGGCTTTTTCGGTAAGTTCGTTTCTTATTTCACGTTCTAATGAAGGGAAAATAAGGCGTTTGTAGCTGTCTGCCAGTGCAGCGTTATACATTTGCGCCCAAACGGTGTGCTGCTGCACTTTTAATTTGCGCGCCAGTTTTTCAAACATGGTTTCCGGCGGATATTTAAGGCTTACTTTTAAGCAGCCTTTGGCTTCGCCGCGGTTTAACGCCAAAATGCGGTGCGGCGGCAGGCGGTATACTGGTTCGGCATAATCTTTATACATTAAAAAATCTTTGGCTTCTGTTTCATCTGCGGCAAGCGCCGATGCAAGTTCGGCGTTTTTCCAAAGTTCGCGGCGGATGAAATCGCGTACTGCCGCATCGTCGGAGATGTTTTCGGCAACGATATCCATTGCGCCCTGCCATGCTTCTTCGGCGTTTGTTATGCCTTTTTCTTCATCAATGTGCAGCGCTGCCAGTTTTTCAAGCGGCATGGGCGGCTGTGCCTGCTGCATGATGAGTTCCGCCAAAGGTTCTAGGCCGCGCTCGCGGGCGATTTGCGCGCGTGTGCGTTTTTTGGGACGGTAGGGCAGGTATAAATCTTCCAGTTCCTGCATTTTTACGGCGCCGTTAATCTGTGCTTCCAGTTCCGGCGTTAATTTTTCCTGCGCGGCGATGGCAGCAAGTATTTCGGCGCGCCGTTCTTCAAGCTGGCGCAGATAGCGGGCGCGCTCGTCAATGGTGCGCAGTGCTTCTTCGTCCAGCGTTCCGGTGGCTTCCTTGCGGTAACGCGCAATAAAGGGTATGGTGTTGCCGCTGTCCAAAAGTTCCAGCGCGGCATGTATCTGCTGCGGTTTAACTTTCAGTTCGGCGGCTATAATTTGTTCAAGTGTCATATTATACCTCGTTTTTACAAAATGATATTATTAAATTCGCCGCAGGAGTGTAAAATCCTTGTGTCGTTTTAGTGAAATATCTTTGTTAATTGATAATAAATATTGACAAAGAAAATCTTATTTAATATAATTAGTTTGAAAAATCAGCGTTTAAATCTGTATCGCCGTGAGGCTTACAGAAAGGAGGAGCCCATGTTAACCAACAGCGAACTTACCGCAATTTTGCGTGAAAACGGCTATAAAGTTACGCCGCAGCGCCTTGCTGTGTATGAAACCCTGGCTGCGACGCACGAGCATCCCAGCGCAGAGATGCTGTATAAAACACTGCGCCCCAAATATCCTTCCATGAGTTTTGCAACCGTTTATAAAACTGTGGAGATTTTGAACAGGCTGCATGTTATCCAGATTATCAATACAGGTGAGGACAGCTTCCGTTACGATGCCGACATCAGCGACCATCACCATGTGCAGTGCACCTGCTGCGGCAAGGTGGAGGATTTGTTTAATGTTAATGCAGGCGCCATTATGGCGGATGCCGAAAAGGAAAGCGGTTATAAATTAAGCGGGCACCAGTTTTATTTTTATGGTGTGTGCGAAAACTGCCGCGAAAAGCACTAAACTGATTAATTTGGGACCCTTTGGGGTCCCGTTTGTTTTTTATGGCGGCAGCCTTATAAAGTTTTATAAAAATTTACTTTTTTATCAATCCTAAACGCCAAAGTTTTGCTATAATTATATGGTATAAAAGTAAAAAATGGGGAGGAATTGCAATGGAACTTGCCCAAAAAATTGAACATACATTATTAAAACCGGATGCAACCGTAAAGGATATTATGCGTTTGTGTGATGAAGCATTGCAGAATAAGCTGTACGGCGTATGCGTTAACCCGTGCTATGTGCCGCTTGCCAAGCATCTTTTGCAGGGCAGCAGCGTTAAGGTTATTACGGTGGTTGGTTTTCCGCTTGGCGCTACCTTCAGCTGCGTTAAGGCTTTGGAAGCCAAAACCGCTATGGAAGAACATGCCGATGAAATTGATATGGTAATGAATATTTCGGCTTTTAAAACCGGCGATTACGCTGCCGTAACGGAAGATATCCGCCGCGTGGTGGAAGCGGCAGCACCCTGCCCGGTAAAGGTTATTATTGAGGCTGCTTCGCTTACTGCACGCGAAAAACGCACGGCGTGCCGCATTATTGCCGACGGCGGCGCAAAATTTGTTAAAACTTCTACCGGTTTTGGCAAAGGCGGTGCAACCGTTGAAGATGTTGCGCTGCTGCGCGAAGAAGCAGATAAATACGGCTTAATGGTAAAGGCTGCCGGCGGAATACGCGATGCCGCTACGGCACGCGCTATGGTTGAGGCAGGCGCAGACCGCATCGGCACCAGTGCTGGCGCTGCTGTTGCCACAGGTGAAGCATGACGGGCGAATTTAAAATTTCCGTACTTGCCAGCGGCAGTAAGGGCAATGCCACTGTTATCAGCGCAGGCGGCAAAAATTTTTTAATTGATGCCGGCATCAGCTGCCGCCAGATTGTGCAGCGTTTAAAAGAAGCCGGGCTGACGCCGGAGGATTTGGACGCTGTGCTTTTAACCCACGAACACCGCGACCATATCAGCGGGCTGCCGGTGTTAAGCCGCAAATACCATTTGCCGGTGTTTGCCAACGAAGCTACATGGCGTTATCTGCCGCAGCGCGGTGAAATGGAACGCGCCTGCTGCCGTTTGCTGCCGAAGTGCCTGGAAACGGAAGGGCTTAAAATAACCAGTTTTAACGTGCCGCATGATGCCGCAAACGCCGTAGGTTATGCGTTTAGTTATGCAGGTGCGCGCTGCGTTTACCTTACAGACGTAGGGTTTATTACGGAAGAAATAAAAACAAGCGTGGCAGGAGCCGATGCCCTGGTGCTGGAAGCTAACCACGATGAAGATATGCTGAAAAAAGGTTCATACCCGTATCCTTTAAAACAGCGCATTTTGGGCACGCGCGGGCATTTATCCAACGCCGCTGCCGGGTGGCTGCTTTCGCAGATGGAACACCTGCCGGACGAGGTTTTTCTGGCGCATTTAAGCCAGGAAAACAACACGCCGCAGCTTGCTCTTAACACTGTGCGCAGTATTTTGGAAGCTAAAGAAACAGGCGAAGCCGTTAAAATTTACGTAGCTTCGCAGGATAATATAATAAAAAATTATTGAGGGGTGTAAAAAATGCAGAAGACGATATTAAAAAAATCACTTAATTTGTTTATGTGCGGCATTTTAAGTACAGCTGTTCTGTTGGGCGGCTGCGGTATCGGCAACACGGCCGAAACCGCCAAACAGGCTGAAACGCCTGCCGCCGCTAAACAGGAAGTAAAACTTTCCGGAGCGCGCAATACGCCGGTAGTTATAGCAGCGCAAAAAGTTGGCCCTGCCGTTGTAGGCATTACCAACAAAGCCTATGTGCGCGACTTTTTTAACCGCGTGCAGCTTACCGAACGCGGCACCGGCAGCGGCGTTATTTACGATAAAAGCGGCCTGATTGCCACCAACAACCACGTTGTTGAAGGCGCACAGGAAATTATCGTAAGCCTTACGGACGGCCGCAGCGTTAAAGGCAAAGTGCTTGGCGCAGATGCGGCAACAGACCTTGCCGTTGTAAAAATTGATGTTGACGAAGATTTGCCGGTAGCAAAATTCGGCGATTCTTCCACATTGCAGGTAGGCGAGCCCGCCATTGCCATTGGCAACCCGCTGGGGCTGGAATTCCGCGGCAGCGTAACTGTTGGCGTTATCAGCGCCTTAAACCGTTCCATTGAACTTGGCGACCGCAAATTTAACCTTATTCAGACAGATGCAGCCATTAACCCCGGCAACTCTGGCGGTGCGCTTGTTAACGCCGATGGCGAAGTTGTTGGCATTAACTCCGCCAAAGTAGCGGTCAGCGGCGTTGAAGGCATCGGTTTTGCTATTCCGGTAAATTCTGCCAAACCTATTTTGGATGAACTTGCCAACCACGGACGTATTGCCCGTCCGTATATCGGCGCCAGCCTGATTGATAAGGATATAAGCGCGCGTTATGGGTTTGACCTTGATTTGCACGGCGGCATTTTTGTAATGAAAATTGTTACCGGCGGTCCGGTTTATAACGCAGGTATGCGCCCCGGCGATATTATTTTGACTTTTGACGGACAGAAAGTGGAAACCGTGCCGGAACTGCGCAGCAAACTTGCCGAAAAGAAAGTTGGCGACGTAGTTGCCATTGAAGTGCTGCGCGCTGATATTAAACGCACTTTGCAGGTAACTTTGCAGGAAATGCCGGAGGAAGGCTGATATGAAAATCAGCATTGTCTGTGTAGGCAAAATTAAAGAAAAATACCTTACCGAAGGCATTGCCGAATTTACCAAACGCCTTACGCCGTACTGCAAACTGGAAACCATTGCCATCGGCGAAGAAAAAATGCCGGATAACCCTTCTCCTGCCGAAAAAGAGCAGGTGCTTGCCAAAGAAACGGAACGCTTAATAAACGCCATACCGGCAAGCGCCCATGTAGTGCTTTTGGATTTGCAGGGCAAAGAAATTACATCCCCGCAGCTTGCGGAAATGTTTGACAGTTTGGCGCTGTCAGGCAAAAGCCATATAGCGTTCGTTATCGGCGGTGCCTTTGGCTATACCGATGAGCTGCGCAAACGTGCGGATATGCGCTGGAGCTTTTCCAAGCTGACATTTACGCACCAAATGATACGTCTGATACTGGTAGAACAAATTTATAGAGCATTTAAAATCAGCCGTGGGGAAAAATACCATTGGTGATTTAACAAAAACTATTAATTAAACTTGAAAAGCCATTGCTTCTCTTGCCGGAAGTAGTGGCTTTTTTGTTGCAAGCTGCTCATATAGCCAACATTGCAGCTATATTCTGTTGTATAATTTATATAATGGTAAATTAAAATATGATGTTTATATATAAGAACGGAGTTGTAATGATATGGTAAAACGTAAAGAAAATTTGCAGTTTGTTAAGAACAGATTGCTGAGTATGTATGCCAGGCTTGCCGACGGGCATACGCTTTATAAACAGGAAGAAGCGGTAAGGTTTAATTGTTCGTTAAGGTCAATACAGCGTGATTTTGATGATTTGCGCGCCTTTATTGCTAACCAGAATGAACAAAATGGCGTTGTACAGCAGCTTTTGTATGATAGAAAAGTAAACGGCTACAAGTTGGTGCCGCCTGTACGCAGCTTATTAAGTAACGAAGAATCTTTTGCTGCGGCTAAAATATTACTGGAAAGCAGGGCTTTGATGAAATCTGAGATGTTTCCCCTATTGGATAAAATGGTTTCCTGCTGTGTTCCTTATGAAAATCAGCGGCATATTAATGAAATGATTGCTAACGAAAAATTTCATTATACGGAACTGCACCACCAAACATTGCTGTTAGAAAGGTTATGGCAGATTTCACAGGCAATAAAAGAACATAAAGAACTGCAAATAGTTTATTACAGGCAGAACGGTTCTAAAGTAAACAGGCTTGTTAAACCGTTAAGCATAATGTTTTCGGAATTTTACTTTTATCTGGTTGCCATTATTGATGATACTGAAAGTAAGGAAAAAATAAATTACCAAGAAGGCGGCAAACAATTACCAACCATGTACAGAATTGACCGGATAAAAAACTGCAAAGTAACAGATAAACGCTTTAAAGTACCGTATGAGAACAGATTTGAGGAGGGTGTTTTCAGAAAAAGGGTGCAGTTTATGTACAGCGGCAAACTGCATAAGGTAAAATTCTGGTTTAAAGGGCCATCATTGGAAGCTATACTTGACCGTATTCCAACAGCCAAAGTACTGGAACATGCAGAAAGAGGTTATTTGATAACTGCCGAAGCCTATGGCGAAGGAATTGAAATGTGGCTTAAAAGCCAGGGTGATAATATAGAATTTACAGATTAAAAGTAAAAGCCGGATTGATAATAAAAAATTTAATATTTGTTGAACAAAGGACGATATAGCCAATGAATGGCTATATCGTCCTTTATAATTATGTACAGAAAATTATTAATAAATTTGATATTTTAATTACTGTTTTCATGCTTTTGATTGGAATATCTGATTTTAGTTGTTTTCGATAAATAGTTGAGTGTAATTAAAAAGCAGCAAACTTAATATAAAAATTTTCCTCAATGTATAAGTATGAAAATTCAAAGTATAGCTTTGTTGTCTAAGTGTTTATTTATGGGATAATTTTATATAGAGGTGAAGGGGAGTTTGTTTGCTCTAAAATATAAAGAAATAGGTTTAAAAATTGCTTATTACAGAAAGAAAAAGGGCTATACCCAGGCACAGCTTTCGGAAATGGTAGGGATAAGCAGTAACTACCTCAGCTTAATTGAGCGTGGCAATAAAGGCCAAAGTTATTCTATGGAAACACTGTTTAAAATTGCAGCAGCATTGGAAGTAAATGTTAATGATCTAATAGTTGGAATATAGGTTAATGTATTTTGTTAATATATTTCAGACAGTAATTTGTTTTGCTGAAATATGAACTTTAATAATATATAGTTGATAAATAATATGCGATAACAAGTATATTATTTGCAAATAAAACTAATTTAAAATTTTTAGAAAAGAGGATGATTTGGTGAAAAAGCGGGATTTAACAAAAAAAGTTTTATGTACTGTTTTGGCAGCAAGTGTGTTTGGTGTTTGCGGCAATGCGTTCGCAGATGGAAATGATTATGTTGTTAGTTCTGATAAAACAATAACTGGTGAAGAATTAACCGGTCAAAATGTTATTGTGCCAGGCGAATTTCAAACGTCTGGTTATGACCTGACTGTTACAGGATCGTATAGCATTGGAAAGTTGGATATTTCCGGTGAATCGACAGTTAATCTTAATGGTGCCGGTAATATTACTAACGGTATTTATATGCATTCGGGCAAAGAGCTGTCTTTAACTGCTAATAATGCTAATATCGAAGGTTATGTTAATATTACAGGTGGCTGTGCAGAACTTACCGGCGGAAAAATTGTTTCCGGTGGTACTTATGAAAAAGAAGAAGGCAAATATTTGCAGGCAGATATTAGAGTTACCGATCAAAGCGGGCTTGTAGCCAAAAATGTAGATATTACCGGCGATGTTATGGCTGAAGATCTTGATTCTTTTGTTGAAATTACTGGCGGTACTGTTACTGAAGTTGAATATTATGAAGTTGAAGGAGATAAAACTGAGGATCGTCATATAGCAGTAGACGATGAAGGTAACTTTATTACAGATGGCTACACCGAAGTTCATGCTGAAAAAGGCGGTAAAGTAACAGTTAATAATGCTGTGCTTAACACTGGTGTATCTGCTTTTGGCAATGACAGCGTAGTAACAGTTAATAACAGCAGCATTAGCACTAAAGGCAGCATTTTTGCAGCAGCTGGCGGTAAAATTTATTTAAATGGCGATGCAAATACTGTTTATTCCCTTGGTGGCGACGATGTTTTTATGGCTTTAACTGGCAGTGAAGATGGTGAAAGTGGCGATGGTTTAATTGAAATAAACGGCGGTACTTTAAAAGCAGAAAACTTAAGATATTTAGTTGGCAAAGATGATAGTAATCCTTGGCTTGCTGAATTTAAAAAAGATGATTATGAAATCACTAAAGGCGGCATAGTTCTTAAAGGCAACGGCGTTATCGAAACCAAAGGCGACCAGATTTTTGAACGTGGCGTTGATATAAGCAGTGATGAAGCTGTACTTAATTCTACCTCCGGTGCTGTAACCAATGATGCTATCAGTTATGCTGGCGGTACTTTGAAACTTACTGATGAAAAATATAGCTTAGGTTATGTAAGGTCTGCTAAAGATGCTCTTGATGGTTTGGAATATGATAGCACAACAAGTATTGTTATGACCGGTAATCTTATTACAGAAGAAGGCATTAATGAAATTGGCGTTGATGATGCTTCTTCTATTGGTGATGATATTATACTTGACAAAGCAACTATTAATGCAGATAAAAACTTACTTATTGGTTCTGAATCTACAAGTTTAACAGATAAAGAAATTGATGACGTAGTTGTTGGAGATACGGTGGCTAATGGTTTTAGTGCCGGTAAATTAAAAATGGCAAAAGGTTCTACCGGTATGGTTATTACCAATGGCAAAAATGTAACTCTTGGCGGCAGCGCTGGCGGTGAATTGATTACCGTTGTTGGTGGAACTGGTGCTGTAAAAGTTGTTGTTGGCACAACTGATAAAGTTGATGGTGCAGAAGCTACAAACGGTTCCTTCACTGTTGGTAACAGTTTAGCAACAAGTGATACAGAATACAACTTAAATGGCAGTGTAACTGTTAACGAAGGCAGTGCCTTTAATGTAAACGGCAAAACTACTGTAAAAGAAGGTGTAACGCTTAACAATGGTGTTGTTAATGTAGGCAATGGCACTCTGGTAAGTGATATTACTGCTAACGGTAATACTTCTATTACCGGTGCTGCACGGGTTGAAAATTTGACTGCTGTTGATGCAGATACAGTTATCAATATCGGCAACTTTGAAAAAGCAGGCAATGTAACTGTAAAAGGAACCGACCTTAAGGGTGCAACCGTATTCCTTGACCCGACATGGAAAGACGGCGCTGAAATTACCGACGCCAGCAAAATGGCTGTGGAAGCCGGTGAAGATGGCAAAGTAACTCTTGATGGCAAATATGTTGTAGGGCAAAACTCTGTAATGAGCTTTGGCGTTGATAACAACGAAAAAGCGCAGGAAACCTTTGCTAAAACCGGTTTAACCTGGGGTGAAGATGCTGTTACAGCAGGCTTGTATATTGATGGCAGTGTAGATTTAACTGGCGGTGCTATTGTAGTTGATGGAAATCTTGAAGAAGCTCCTGCTGCTCCTACTAATGGTACTTTTAACGCAGCTGAAAATTCTGTTGTAATGGTTAATGGGCAGAGCGTTAAAGAAAATGCTGCAATTATAGGTGCAACTACTATAAAGGTTGATAATACCAGCAAACTCTATATTGATGGCGCTAAAAAAGGTGAAACCTATCATGTAATTGATAATACAGATACTGGTTGGAATGATGCAAATATTATCAGCAATAACGCATTGCTTGTATTTGCTGGCGATAAAGAAAGCGACAACAAATTTGACGTAACTGCAAACTATGATAAAGTTGCCAATGTTTATGGTGCAGGCGCAGTAGAAATTGCTAATATTGTTGATAAAACGTTGGAAGATGAAAACGAAGGCGCAGCATTTGACTTCTTCAACGCAGCAGCCGACAGCAACAACAATGCAACTAAAGCTGCCCAAATTGCAGCATTCAACAGCGCAGCTAACATGGGCGAACTTGCCGGTGTAAATCACGGCACTTACAGCATGAGCAATGCTATGACCGATGCTGTTGCACATCATTTAAGCCTTGCAACCCACGGCGAACAGGATAAAGACATCTGGGCACATTACATCCATAACAAAGAAGATATCGACGGTATGGATTTGGGCGGTATTGAAGGCAGCTACGATGCACAATACAA
>ERZ779889.968-NODE-968-length-31941-cov-6.121683_pt1 | contig 31941 bp, 32 predicted proteins | sample MGYA00511030_ERZ779889 | MGnify/ENA primary metagenome ERZ779889 (study PRJEB29588, sample SAMEA2160616) | human gut metagenome | biome: human gut; feature: human-associated habitat; material: faeces | place: Denmark | collected 2008/2010 ... | reverse complement strand
CCTCCGGGATCTTTGTATCTTATTATTTTCAACTGTTACCCCAAAAATACATGCCCCGGTCAGAACTGAACTATCGTTGAATGTTCATACCGCGGAGCGACCTCAATCCGGACATTCTGTCCAACCCCCAGAGCGGAAAGATACTGACGCACCGTTTTCAAAGCAATATCCGGAGTATTATTTTCGGTACTGAGATGGGCAAGGTAAATCCGTTCGGTATCCTCTCCGATAACTTTACCGAGCAGTTCCGCCGCCTGAAAATTCGACAAATGCCCGTATTGCCCGGATATTCTCTTTTTCAGGTGATACGGGTAAGGACCGCCTGCAAGCATTTCCGGGTCATGATTGGACTCAAGTATCAATACGCGACACCCTCGAAGATTTTCCTCAGCGCAGTTTCTGGGCTGTCCGCAGTCCGTCATAATCCCGATCTTGCCGCCCGGAGTGGATACGGTATATCCGACGCACTCAATGCTGTCATGGTCGGAGGCAAAGCTCCTGACCGAAAAATCCCGGCGGACAGCCTCGGATCCGGTGGACATGGGGACAAACAGGCTGTCGTTTATATCCGGATATGTATTCACTATCATGTCAAGTGTTTGCGGGTTCGCAATTACCGGGATACGGTATTTCCGGGTCAGTACAGGCAAAGCCGCAATATGATCGGAGTGTTCGTGCGTTATGAATATCCCCTCAACTTTGTCCCATCCGCTGCCCACGGCTGCAAGGGCAGCCGTCATCCGGGTGGTACTTGCGCCCACATCTATAAGTAAAGCCCGGCCATCCACCTCAATAAAAGAGGAGTTGGCACTGCTGCCGCTGAATAAAGTACAAACTCTGACCATACCGTTGTCGGGGGAGCCTTTCGGCTCCCCTTTCCTTTAACCTATTTTCTTTTCGTTTTCCGCAGCTGTATCCGGACCGTCATCTATGACTTTGATCTCAGCTCCGAGATCGTGGAATTTCTGAATAATATCTTCATAGCCCCGTTCTATCAATTCCACTCCCGAGATCTCAGTCACGCCTTCGGCGCATATCGCCGCAACAATAAGCGAGACTCCGGCTCTCAGGTCGCAGGCACGAACGGCAGCCCCCATAAGCTTATCAACACCCTCAATAACGCAAACCTTGCCGTCCACCTCCATATGAGCCCCCATGCGGCGCAGTTCGTCCACATATTTGAACCGATGGTCGTATATACCTTCGGTAACGATGCTCGTCCCTTTGGCAAGGGTAAGAAGCGTGGACATCTGAGGCTGCATATCCGTGGGAAATCCGGGATACGGGAGTGTTTTTACATTTACCTTGTTCAGAGAAGTCCCGGGCTCTCTTGAAACTATCACGTAGTCGTCGAATATCTCAATCTTTGCACCGGTCTCGGAGAGTTTTGCCGAAATAGACTCCATATGTTTCGGAATTATGTTGTGTATCTCAACCCGTCCGCCGGCGGCGGCAGCGGCAACCATGTATGTTCCCGCCTCGATCTGGTCCGGGATGATCTCATATCTGCCTCCGGTAAGCTCGTCCGTACCCTCAATTCTGATAACGTCCGTACCGGCGCCTTTTATATCCGCACCCATGGCATTGAGGAAGTTCGCGACGTCAACTATATGGGGCTCTTTTGCCGCATTTTCTATGACGGTCTTTCCCTTAGCCCTGACGGCGGCAAGCATGATATTGATCGTTGTACCGACACTTACTATATCGGGGTAGACCGAAGCTCCGGTAAGTTCCTTTGCGGACGCGACCACAACTCCGTGTTCTATATCCACCTCGGCACCGAGGGCTTTGAATCCCTTTATATGCTGATCTATCGGGCGGACGCCGAAATCGCATCCTCCGGGCAGACCTACCTGTGCCTTTCCGAAACGACCCAGGAGTGCTCCGATGAAATAATACGAGGCTCTCATACGGCGCACTTCTTCAAAGTCAGCCACATAGGTGGAAACTTCCGTACAGTCTATCTGCACCGTAGTCCTGGAGAGGTACTCGACCTTCGCTCCGAGACGGCGGAGTATAGTCATAAGCAACTTAACGTCACTTATATCCGGAACATTTTCAATTATGCACTTGCCTTTTACAAGAACTGTGGCGGGAATTATCGCAACCGCGGCATTCTTTCCGCCGCTGACGCTCACCGAACCGTTCAGAGTCACCGGTCCGCCTATTATATACTTTCTCAAACAAACACCCCTTTTTCCGGGTTTCAATTATCTTTTTCAGACGAGCTTCCCGTAAATATTCCGGGAAACAGATCATTTAATCTTAACATAAGGCTCGGGATCAAAGTACGCTTTGTCCTCTTTGTTGTACAGCGCAAAATGCAGATGGTTTCCGGTACTGTTGCCCGTACTTCCCACGTAGGCTATCACCTGTCCCTGATAGACCTTGTCGCCGACCTTGAGATCTTTGACCAGTTTACTGCAATGACCGTAGTAGGAAACGATCCCGTTTCCGTGGTCTATGGCAATATAGTTGCCCAGCCCGTTCTCCTGCCAGCCCTTCTTGTAAACGGTACCGGAATCGGCCGCATATATTTTCGTACCGTATTCCGCCGCAAGGTCAAGGGCGTTATGGAAATCCGGTTTTCCTCTCAGAGTACGCCATCCGAAATGGGAAGAAACGCGGTAAAAACCGCTTCTGTCCAGGGGGAATATGAAATACCCCGAAGGAGCTATTGTCTTGGTGCCCACAAGAATACGGCGGTTAATGGCATCCTTGACCTTTTTCTTGCCGACGACCTCACGGCTCACCTCCACACCGTTCACGGTGCGGACCTCTGCCGTGACCTCATAGCTTCCGTTGGAGCCTTTCTGCTTGGTCTGAGTGACCCCTTCATACAGGGTATCAGTTTTCACATATTTGGTCTCATAGGGAATAATCTCGCTGTAAGTAACCGTAGTCACGGTCTGGACCCGGAGTTCGTAATAAGGTTTTCCCACGTTCAGAACGGTTCCCACGGAAAGGCTGTCAAAATTCACATTCTCGTTGAGAAGTTTGAGCACGGGAACATTCAGTCCGTATTTATCCGCAATTCCGGCGGCGGTGTCGCCCTTCTTGACCTTATACTGAGTCTTGTCGGGTGACGTGGTAAAGAGAGCTTTCAGTTCATCGTAGCTGCGGTCATAGGATGAGGGATAAGCATCACGAACCGTTTCAACAGCATTGAGTACGGTATACGTCTCACCCCTGGTGCCGGTCAGATAAGGTTCCACAAGCTGGTCCACAAGGGTGTCAAAGTCGCTTCCCGACCTCGATGTGCCTATGATAACTCCATCAAGGAAAAAACCGTAAGACTGTCCCACGTAGTCCTCATAGTTCCGGCTGAGGATATCTGCTATTTCATCGGCGGAAGTAAAGGAATTCTTCGGGATCATCATCATTTGCTTGGAGGGAAGAGCTTCGGTTATATATTCGCCGCTGCCTCCGGTGAGGATCTCTGTCTGAACCTGATTCCTTATCCGGTCGAATTCCTCCTCACTGGTAACATAAACGGACTGATCGCCGATTGTTACCTTCAGTCCCACGGAATACGTGCTGACTCCCCAAACGGAAAATACGATAATCGCAACTCCCGCCATAGGAATGACCACGGGGCTGACCAACCGTATCAGTCCCCACAGGGAAAGAGCAAGAACCTTGAAGAAATGTTTCAGAGAGTACCATATACGGTACAGATAATTAGTGTGCAGCAAATGCACATTTTTAAGCTTTTTATCAATTTTCGCCTTGCCGAAAGCATAATTCCGGAATTTCTCCCAGGCTTCGGCGACACTCACCGCAACGGATTCCAGGTGAAGAGCAACTACCACTCTCTCAAAAGAGGAGGCTTTTCTTGCTTTTTTCACCGAACTTCCGGAGGAATAGGAGCGTCTGGCGTATTCTACGGCATCGTTTTTGCCCGAAATTCTGCGGGGCATGTCTACCTCCGTATCAGGATACGCACATCATGCGTACAACTTCCTGATGTACATTTTACTATATTTCATCTTTTTTTTCAATAGACAACAATGAAATGTCATAAAATATCCACTATATTATCGGCGGTTATTTACCTGATTTATCCTTATTTACCGCAAATTTCCCATAAATGTCACGTTTGCTCAGCCCGTACCGGGCAGCCAATGTTTTTGCCGCCTGAGTTCCGGACATTCCGGAGGACACCAACGATCGGAACTCACCCTCCAGACGATCATCATCCGGGGTCTCTTCTGCCTTATCGGTCGCACCTTCGAGCACCAGCACAAATTCCCCGATGGGGTCCGAGGTCCGATAATACTCTATCGCCTCGGAAATTGTACCTGTAAGTACCTCTTCATATATTTTCGATATTTCCCGGACAAGAGATATACGGCGATCCCCCAGATATTTCAGCATATCCTCAAGAGTCCCCCGGAGCTTATGGGGTGCCTCATAAAATATCAGAGTGTGGGTATCCGTCGCCAGAGACTGCAGATGCTCTCTCCGGCTGTTTTTTGCCGTTGAGAGAAATCCCTCAAAGGTAAATCTTTTTGTACTCAGCCCCGACATAGCCACAGCGCACACTAAGGCACAGGGACCGGGCACAGCACTGACCTTATATCCGGCCTCCATACACTGCCGGACGATCATTTCACCGGGATCCGATACGGCAGGCATTCCAGCGTCAGACACAAGGGCACAGGTCTGCCCCTGACCGATACGGTGGAGAATTTCCTCGCCGCGGCTTACGATATTATGCTCAAAATAACTTATCATGGGCTTTTTAATCCCGAAATGCTGAAGCAGTCGCCCGGAATTGCGGGTATCCTCAGCCGCGATAAAATCCACCGAAGACAGTATCTGAACCGCCCGGGGCGACAGATCCTCAAGATTTCCTATCGGTGTCGCAACCAGCCAGAGATCCACCTTCTGTTTCGCGTTTCCTTTCATTCCGATCCCCCGTTCTTGTCAAAACCGTATATTTCGTTAAGTATACGGGTATATTTTCCCTCCGAATCGGTGATCTCGACCTGCGGCTGTACCGATACTCCGCTTTTTCCGCCTTTTATTCCCTCGGCAAGTACAAGTACAGGAGCAGCCCCAGCTCTGGAACATACGAATCTGATTCTTTTGGGTTCAATGCCGTTATTCTTCATTGCCGAGAAAATATCGGTAAGCCTTTCGGGACGGTTGATCATACAGAGTCTGCCCGAATTCTTCAGCAAATATGCCGCGGCTTTGCAGACATCGTCCAGAGTACAGCTTATCTCTGATCTTGCCTGGGCCTTTTTTCCCTGACTGACCTTGCCCGATTCCGGGGAGAAATACGGCGGATTTACCGTCACAAGGTCGGCTTTCCCGGGGGAAAAGCGGGGGTCATCATATATCTGCCGGAGATCAGCCTGTTCCGAACGGAGCTTGTCCGAGAGCCCGTTGTATTCAAACGACTTCCGGGCAAGATCCGCCTGCTCTGGGTCAGATTCCACTCCGACAATTTTCCTGCAACAGGGACGGACCGACAGCAGCAGGGGAATGATGCCGTTACCGCCGCAAAGGTCAATTCCGGAAGAGAACTTTTTTTCCCCGGCAAACCAGGCAAGCAGTACCGCATCGGTTCCAAAGCAGAAACCGTCGGTCTGTTGGTATATTTTCAACCCGTTAAGGCACAGGTCGTCAAGTCTTATCATTATCGGTCATCCCCCTGGGAGAAATACGTCTGTCCGGAAAATGCTCATAAAAAACAAAAAACCGGAAGTTTCCTCCCGGTTTTTCTCCTGTTCGGTTATTCCTTCGGTGCGGGAGCTCCAACGGGGCAGGTCTCTGCGCAGGCACCGCAATCGATGCACAGTTCCTCGTCGATAACGAACTGACCGTCGCCCTCGGAAATAGCGTTTACGGGGCAGGCAGCCTGGCATGCGCCGCAGCTGATGCAAGCATCGGAAATCTGATGAGCCATGTTATTTATCCTCCTGACAGTAAATATATAACCTCTTGGGTACGGCTATATATTATCATGTTTCTGCGTTTTTTTCAAGGGATTACCCTATATTTCGAAAAAAATTTCAATCTTTTGCCGCATCTTTATCCTCAGAAGCGGCGGCAGGCGCGTTTTTATCCTGTTTTTTTACGACCTTAACATCCGATGCCGGGTAAGTTTTAAAGCTTACTTCCCCGTCCTTCACGGTTTTCACCCGGACCATCCCGGTCATTATGTTGGACTCCGTGACCGAACCTATACCGTCGGGGGTTTTTACGGAATTTCCCGCCTTGGGCATGGTCTTGTAGGCATCCTCGTAGGCATTCTGCTCATAATTCAGACAGCATATAAGCTTACCGCAGGTTCCTGATATTTTCTGGGGATTGGTGGAAAGGGACTGATCCTTTGCCATTCTTACCGAAACGGGAACAAACTCGCTCAGGAAGCTGGCGCAGCAGACAGGTCTGCCACAGACCCCAAGACCGCCCATAGTCTTTGTTTCGTCCCGGACACCTATCTGACGAAGCTCTATACGGGTCTTGAAAACATATGCGAGGTCCTTTACAAGTTCGCGGAAATCCACCCGTCCCTCCGCGACAAAGAAAAATATGACCTTGCTGTTGTCGAATGTGTATTCCACATCCACAAGATCCATATCCAGACCGTGTTTTTTGATCTTTTCCTTGCAAACGGCAAAGGCTTTTTTCTCTTTTTCACGGTTTTTCTCATCCACGGCAAGATCCTCCTCCGTGGCGACCCGGATTACCGGGCTGAGAGGATCAAACCGCTCGTTTTTCTTCACCATCTTGTTCGGAACGGAAACCGTACCGATCTCCTGGCCGCGGACAGTTTCCACAATGACCCTATCCCCTTCATTGAGTTTCATCTCTCCGGGATCAAAATAATATATTTTGCCGACGCTTTTGAAACGTACGCCGACTATCTGAACCATTTCTTCTTCCATTTCAGTTCCTCTCAATCTTACATTTTAAGGGCATAAGCCGCGAGACAGTCGCGGACGGTACGGGTCGACCACAAGGTCGCATTTATATTGGTCTCGGTAGCTTTCTGGATTTTTCCGAGCCGGGAGTAGAGGGATATCAGACGTTCTTCCCCCATACCTGACACCTGCTCGTCGAATGCCGCCTGCCGGTGAAGATGTATGGCGATATACCGGCGTAAAGCATATATGAAATCCGCGAGTTCATCCCGCTTTTTAAAGCAACAGATATCAAGCATCCGGACATGGTCCGATCCGATAAGTGCCTGCAGGAATTGTCCGCAAAGCTCATATTCATCTGCGGCGGATCCGAAAAGGATCTGTTCAGCCTTTCCGATATATCCGTCACAAAATGCTGTTGCTTCTCTCTTTTTTTCCTCGGAACACCCGGAGTATTTCCTGTCCGAGAGAGCCGACTGTATCTCCCGGTCCGACAACGGCTGCATCGTCAGAGTCATGCACCTGGAACGCACCGTTTCCAGCAGACTTTCGGCTGAATCGCAAAGCAATACGAACATTGCATACTCAGGAGGCTCTTCCAGAGTCTTGAGCAGGATATTCTGATTCTGAACGCTCAGTTTTTCCGCCCCGTCAATGGCAAAGCACCGTTTCTCAGCCTCATTCGGTTTATAATAAACATCCGCAAGTATCCGGCGCAACCCCTCGGTTTTTATATCGGGGCTTATATATGTCACATCAGGATGATTGCCCGAAGAAAACTTACGGCACTGCACACAATTTCCGCAGGGACGCTCCGCAGACTGGGCTGTACATACAGCCGCCTGAAGAATCAGTCGCATCAGCGTATGCCTGCCCGATCCCGTCTCCCCTTCAATGATATAGGCATGAAAAGGCTTCCGCAGGATTCTTTTTATCCGGGCATTGCCCTTGAGTAAGGAAAAATTCATATTGCACCTTTACAGCAGACCCAAAGCGGAGAAAACCGGATGTGCAGAAAAAAACCCGAAGATAAACAGAATTACCCCTATTGCAACCAGAAGTATTTTTACCCAAACAGGTCTTTTTTCTTTTTCCGGAGGCTCGTAATACTCCTTACGCCTGCGTTTTATTATCATCTTCAGTTACCTCAAGTTCAGAACCGGGACTTGTGGTAGCGGTACCGAATTCAATATAATCCTCGGTAAACAGCCTCTCCTGCCTGGGTTTCGGTTGTTCTCCGTCATCCGGGGCAGGTGTGGATGTGATAAAAGTTCCCTTTGTCAGCTGATCCATACCGGAACGTATGATACCCCGTGGACATTTACTTACACATGCCCCGCAGTTTATACATTTGCCGTAATCTATTACGGCAAGGTCGTCCCTTATGCTTATGGCACCGGAGGGACATACGTTTACACATTCGCCACAGCTTGTACAGCCAACCTTACAGATATTTCTCACCGAAGCGCCCCGACCGTGAGAACTGCATCCGACCCAGATGTCAGCGTCATAGGGAATGAGATTTATTATATTCTGCGGACAGATGGAAGCACAGGCTCCGCATCCGCGGCATTTTTCGTGCTGAACCGCGGCAACACCGTTTTCAAGCTTTATAGCTCCGAAAGGACAGGTCTTGACACAGGTTCCCAGGCCTATACATCCGTCGGAGCAATCCTTCGGGCCATTGCCGAGTTTGGCTACGGAAAGGCAGTCACGGAGACCTTCGTAATTATACTTTTTCGAAGCAAGGCGATTAGTTCCGCAGCACATGACCTGAGCTCTCATGCGCCGGGTCTTATCGGGTGCGGAACCCATTATCTTTGCTATCCTGGCGGCAGTCTTATCCCCACCCACGGTACACCTGTTGGTTTTCTCTCCCTTTTTGACCACATTGCGAGCATACTCATTGCAGGACGGATAACCGCAGGCGCCGCAGTTGGCACCGGGCAACAGCTCCCTGACCCGGTCAACCCGCTCATCCGTCCTTACATAAAAAGCTTTACCCGCAAGAGAGATGACCAGTCCGAGAACAAGTCCCAGTATAGCCATGACCAAAACGGCAAAAAGAATCTGTATCATGTCGTTTTTTCCCTTTCACATCAGAACGGAAGGCTCATACCCCTGAATCCCATAAACGCCATGCTCAGCAACGCTGCCGCAAGCAGTATTATGGGATAGCCCCGGAACGGACCGGGAATATCGGCGTAGTTGATACGTTCCCTAATCAGGGACATGAGGAATATAGCAAGCAGGAATCCGACTCCGGCGGCAAAACCGTAGACCACGGATTCAATGAAGGAATAATCCTTGGAGATATTCAGAAGGGCAACGCCCAGAACGGCACAGTTGGTTGTGATAAGAGGCAGATATATCCCCAGCGCAGAATAGATGGAAGGGATCTTTTTCTGCATAAAAAGCTCAATAAGCTGCACTATCGCCGCGATGATAAGAACAAAGACCACCGTCTTCATGTATTCCAATCCCAGTGGGACAAGTGCAAAGTGATACACAGGCCAGGTGACAGCGGAAGCCACGGTCATGGTAAATATGACCGAGACGCCCATTCCCACGGCGGAACCGGTCTTTCCGGAAACCCCGATAAATGGGCAGCAGCCAAGGAATTTCACCAGCACAAAATTTTCGGTAAGTATGGCGGCGATGGAGATAAGAATAAGGTTTATCATCTCACTTTACCTCCCGTTTCCCCATAATGGCACGGAATGCGGCAGCGGCAAAACCGAGAACAAGGAATCCTCCCGCCGGGAGGGTAAGAAGAAGCATGGGGGAAAACTTTCCACCGAGAACGGTAAAACCGAACAGGGTTCCCCGCCCGAGAAGCTCCCTTACAGCGGAAACAACAATTAGCGCACCGGTGAACCCCGCTCCGTTGGCGAGACCGTCCGCAACGGAAATCAAAGGCGTATTCTTTGAGGCAAAGGTTTCCGCCCTTCCGAGAATGACACAGTTTACAACTATAAGCGGGACGAAAATACCCAAAGATGAAGCAAGCGATGGCAAAAATGCCTGCATCAGCATTTCCACCACGGTCACAAATCCGGATATTATCACTATATATCCGGGGATCCGTATTTTCGGGGGAATATATTTCCGCAGCAGAGACACGAAAAGATTTGAGAACACAAGGACAAAGGTAAACGCAATACCCATACCGATGCCGTTGAGAACTGTAGTGGAGACCGCAAGGGCGGGGCAAAGCCCCAGCATCTGAACAAATATGGGATTTCTGTCAAGGATACCGTCCCGTAAGACTTTGGCATAAAGTCTTTTTGCCCTTTTCCGGTTCAGAGAGTCCGCAGTGTTCGCTTTTTTGATTTCATTCATACATTTCACCTGTGCTGAGTAATTCCGCGACAGCACCGAGAGCATCCGCAACACCGTCTATGACAGCCTGGGAAGTCACCGTAGCACCGGAAACAACTTCAACAGAATAAATCGAAGAGGCTGAGGCATTGACCAGGGAGCTTATCAGATTTCCGCCGGCGGACAGCGCAGACTGCCAGTTTCCGACAGTCTCGGAGCTTTCCGTCACCACAACACCGTTTACGGTAACCGAATTCGATACCCCCACAATCATGTTTATATCTCCGCCGTAACCGCTTACGGTAACGTTGACACAGTATCCTACGTTGTCAGAGGTCTCCTCTGCCCGGGCGGCATATATGGCACGGACACTCTTTGAGATGCCGGGGAGCCCGGAAATATCAAGTCTTACAAAAGAACCGGCGGTAACAAAAAGCTCGCTTCTTGCGGCATTGTCCGCCTCATTGAGATTACGGTCTATCCTGTCCTTGGTAAGGAAATGAACAAGAGAGAGAACCAGAGCCACAGACGCGGCAATTATCATCAGTCTGAAGGAGAGCTTATCGACCTCGAATCCCCGGGAAGAGCGTACGGACGGGACCAGCTCATCCGCTGTTTCACGGTCGGCGGCTATCTCCCTCTCCGTAACGGTCTCATCATCCCCACGGTCGGTTGGTTCATCCTTGTGGATATTCGCTTTCCGGATAATTCTGCCCGTATTTCTGCGGGACAGATCTCCCCTTCTGCCGGGAGATTTTTTCCCGGGTATATCTTTATCCGCAGCAGCGGATTTTCTCGTACTCACCGGAACCTCGCCCGAAACATCTGTCAGGAAACCGGAAATCGGAGCTTTTCCGTCGCCTTCTCCGTCCTCATTGCTGACAGGCGCCGTTTCCTCGGGAATTCTTCCTTCCCCCGGGGCTTCTGCGGCAACCGCCGGTGCCGGATCTCCCGTTATCGCAGGCTTCTCCACGGAATCGGAAGAGTCATTCCCATTCTTCAGCGAATCATCTGAAGAAGAGTCATCCCGGGAATACTTCTTTTCCCTCCGGTTTTTCTCAACCTTCTTTTTTCCCACAAAAAAGCTGTGATTTGAGGCTTTTCTCTTTTCCTCCAGCTCCTCTTCCTCCTCAGCTTCGAGCCGGAGTTCTTCCTCCGCTTCCGCCTTCGGGATCTCGGAAGTCTTTGCTATCGTTTCAAACTCCGCAAATTCCGCCAATTCGGACAGATCAGGCATTTGCGGAATTTCCGCCAGCTCGGAGATTTCATCCCAGTCGGTCAGGATACCTTGCTCTGATCCGGTATCATTTTTCCCGGGAGTTATTTCCTTATCATTTTCCGACATGGTATCCGCCTCCTATTCCGTAGCGTTTGGGTGCGGTGATCTTATCCAGGGAAAGGGCAAAAATATTCATCAGAAGTATGGCATATCCGACCCCTTCAGGATATCCGCCGTAATACCGTAACAGAACCGTAAGCAATCCGCAGCCGCAGCCGTATATAAGTCTGCCTTTTCCGGTCATGGGGCTCGTGGAATGATCCGTTGCCATAAAAAACGCGGCAAGCATAAGGCCTCCGCTGAACAGTTCGGCGAGCATGAAGTTTACGTCAAACGGCTTGCCGTTACGGGGGAAAACAAAAGTCAGAAGAGCAACGGTGCCGAGATAAGAAACGGGTATGTGCCAGGATATGACTCGACGGAAAAGCAGAAATACGCCGCCGAGAATAAGTACCAGAGAGCAGGTCTCCCCTATGCTTCCGGCATGGTTTCCCACAAAAAGCGACCACAGTCCCCCGGAAGGCATCACTCCGGATTTCAGACTTTCAAGCGGTGTGGCTGAGGAGATTGAATCTATGTATTCCGAAACGTCGGAGACGGAAAATACGGGGTCACTGAACACGGGAAGAGCGGTGTTGAGCATGGGTGCGGTAAACGTTGTCATCAGTGAGGGCCAGGAAAACAGAAACGCCCGTCCCGCAAGGGCAGGATTGAGGAAGTTTTTTCCCAGTCCGCCAAAAAGCATCTTCACCACGACAATGGCGAAAACATCACCGATGACCACAAGCCAGTACGGAGCCGCAACGGGAACGCAGAATGCAATAAGCATTCCGGTAACCACGCAGGAAAGGTCGGAAATAGTGTTATTTTTCTTGGCGATTGCGTTGTAGAGGGTCTCCGAAGCGATACATCCGGCTACGGATACAACAGTCATCACCAAAGCTCTCAGACCGAAAAAAACCGTGGCTGCGGCAACGGCAGGAAGCAAGGCTATTATAACGTCTCCCATCACGGTGCGGGTCGTCCATTCCGCACGGTAATGTGGAGATGAATTTACAAGAAAACGTTTCGGCATCAGCTTTACCTCATTTCAGAGTTTTCAGTCCGCGTCCTTGGGCAAATGTCCCTTTGCCATCTGCATCGCCTGAACCAAGGGAAGCTTTGCGGGACATACATAGGCACAGCAACCGCACTCGATGCAATCGGAAACATTGAGCTGTCCGCATCGGTCAAACTCGTCTTTTTCCGCGTACATATATATCATTGACGGCATAAGACGCATGGGGCAGGAACTTATGCATCTGCCGCACCGTATACACCGGTGGCTGTCGGAAAAGCTCTCTTCTCCGCCGGAAAAGGCGAGGAGCCCGGAAGTACTTTTTATGACGGGGGTATCCAGTGAATGCTGGGCCATTCCCATCATCGGACCGCCCGCTATAATCTTATACGGATCGGCACAGAATCCGCCGCAGGTCTCAAACAGATTGCGGAAAGGTGTTCCGAGGCGGACCAGGAGATTTTTCGGGTTGGCAACCGCCGACCCGGTGACGGTGCATATTCTCTTCGTCAGGGGTCTTCCCTTTATAACCGCACGGTACAGGGACGCACAGGTATCGACATTGAATATCACGCAACCGATATCCATAGGCAGCTTGTCCGGGGGAACTTCTCTGCCGGTAATGGATTTGATAAGCTGTTTTTCCCCGCCCTGAGGATATTTCGGAGGCAATTCAAAAACCGTTATGGATGTGTCGGCTACGGTGGTGGACATGGTTGCCACTGCATCGGGTTTATTCGCCTCTATAGCCACAAACGCATCCTTTTTGCCGAGGCAGCGCATTATAAGTTTTATTCCGTTGACTATAGTACGGGGGTATTCCACCATGGCACGGTGATCCGCAGTAAGCAGGGGCTCACATTCAGTGCCGTTGATTATTATAACATCAACCTTTTTGCGGCGTGCCTGAATAAGCTTTGCATGAAGAGGAAAAGCGGATCCGCCCATCCCCACTATCCCGGCTTCCCGGGCATACGCAATTATCTCTTCAGGGGTAAGACGTGACGGATCTTCACAGACGGGCAGTGTGGTATCCCGTTCCTCACTGAAATCGTTATCTATTACTACTGAGGGAACCCTGACACCCGACGGATGCCAATAATTCCCGATGTCGCGGACGATTCCGGCAACGGAAGCGTGTACCGGGCAGGACTTTTCCGGATCTCCGTCACCTATTTTCTGACCGAGAAGAACCCTTTCCCCCACGGAAACCAGGGGGCGGCACATCTCCCCCGTATGCTGGAGCATGGGAACGATGACCGTTTCCGGGGCGGAAATCTCCTCAACGGGACTGGCACCGGTACGGTCTTTGTTATATTCGGGATGCACGCCTCCTCTGAAAAAAAACGCCACGGAAAGCACCTCTCAACAAATATGCAATATTGGATTTCACATACAGACTTACAGACCCGTATATTACGGGTCTGCATACATTATACACTAAATTACGAAAAAATTCAAGTACCTTTACAAAATATTTAATAAATACAGGCTCTTTCCCACCCAGAATCTTATTTATTTTCCGATATTTTCCGGCACAGCTGTTCCACTGCACGGGGCAGGATCACCCACTCACACTGTTCCATTATCCTTCGCTGCAACGTTTCCGGAGTATCGCCCTCAAGGACCTCCGCCGCCTTCTGAGCTATTATACGGCCTCCGTCAACCTTCTGACTGACAAAATGAACCGTTGCCCCGCTGACCTTGACACCATAATCAAGAGCCATCTGATGGACTTTGATCCCGAAACACCCTTCCCCGCAGAAAGAAGGGATCAGCGAGGGATGAACATTGATTATCCTGTCCGGATAAAGGTCTATGAATTCCGGGGTAAGGATACTCATGAATCCGGCAAGAACCACAAGATCAATATCATATCCCGCAAGCAGTTCACCCAGAGCCCGGCTGTAACCGACAGCATCCGCATAATCGGATCTCGGAAGAGTTTCCGTCGCTATCCCTGCATTCTCAGCCCTTTGCAAAGCGTATGCCCCCGCTTTTCCGGAAACCACAACGGAAATATAACCGGAAGAAATGATCCCCGATGACTGAGCGTCTATAAGTGCCTGAAGATTCGTTCCGCCGCCCGAAACAAGGACGGCAATTCTCGCTTTTTTATCCATTGTCCCCCCATAAAGAAATCCGCCCGGGAAGAGAGGCCCTCCCCGGGCAATCTTTTATCACTGAATCACTACATCCTTCTCGCCCTCGTCCACGTAACCGCAGACGAAGCAGCCGTATCCGGCACCGGTGAGGATCCTGACTGCCTCGTCCGCATCCTGCTGTCCGACGGCAACGATCATTCCCACACCCATATTGAACGTGTTGAACATATCCCTCTCCGGAATATTTCCCTCTTTCTGTATAATACGGAAAAGCTCCGGAACACCGTAATCCTTCCGTATAACGGCTCTCATTCCCTCCGGAAGCATACGGGGAATGTTCTCATAGAAACCTCCGCCTGTAATATGACTTATCGCATGGACATCCACAGCTCCGGTCAGTGCGGATATACCGCGCACATATATCCTCGTCGGTTCTATCAGAGCTTCCCCCAAAGTCCTTCCGAGACCGGAATAAACCTTTTCCAGACGCTTTTCCGCCCCGGGCTCATCCAGCGAAAAGATCTTACGTACAAGAGAGAAGCCGTTGGAGTGAACACCGGACGAAGCAAGGGCGACAAGGACATCACCCTTTTTAACCTTGCTGCCGTCGATTAACTTTGCCCGATCCGCCATGCCAACGGAAAATCCCGCCAGATCATATTCATTTTCGGGGTAAAAGCCGGGCATTTCCGCGGTCTCACCGCCGACAAGAGCGGAGCCGGACTGCAGACATCCCTCGGAAACGCCTTTTACTATCTGCGCAATCTTTTCCGGAACAAGCTTCCCGGTGGCAATATAATCCAGGAAAAACAAGGGTTTTGCGCCGCAGCATATAACATCGTTGACGCACATCGCAACACAGTCTATACCCACGGTATCATGTTTGTCGAGAAGAAACGCAAGCTTAAGCTTCGTTCCGACGCCATCGGTACCGGAAACAAGCACCGGGCTTGAAACCCCGGTCATATCTGGGGCAAAAAGACCTCCGAAGCCGCCTATATCCTGAAGGACCTGGGAATTAAAAGTCTTTTTGACGTGCTGTTTCATCATCTCAACGCTCTTATAGCCTGCGGTCACATCGACCCCTGCCGATTTATAGCTCTCACTGTAACTTTTCATCTGTTCCTCCTCATTTCCCGGAAATCCCGTTTTCGAACTTGCCGGGTGTGAAATCCTCCGGTATATCTATGGGATATTTTCCGGTAAAGCATCCGTTGCAGAAATCGAGACCGCACCCCACCGGAATCTTCATCAGGTTGTCAACGCTTATAAAACCGAGACTGTCCGCACCGATCTGTTCCCGTATTTTGTCTATGGACATCTTACATGCGATCAGGTTTTCCCTTGAATCAATATCCGTACCGAAATAGCAGGGATTAAGGAACGGCGGCGCGGATATGCGCATATGAACTTCCTTTGCGCCGGCCTCCTTAAGAAGCCGGATGGTATTGGCGGTAGTAGTCCCCCTTACGATGGAATCATCCACGACCACAAGCCTTTTTCCTTCCACCGCAGCTTTCAGAACATTCAGCTTTATCTTCACCGAACGTTCCCGCTGTTTCTGGGTTGACTGAATAAAAGTGCGCCCTATATACCTGTTTTTTATGAATGCCAGACCGTACGGAATTCCGCTTTCCCGGGAAAAGCCCATGGCGGCATCAAGACCGGAATCGGGAACACCGCAGACAAGATCGGCATCTACCGGATGTTCCTTTGCAAGATACCTTCCGGCCTCCTGTCTTGCCAGATGCACCGACGCACCGTCTATGACGGAATCGGGACGGGCAAAATAAATAAATTCGAAAATGCAGAGTCCGCTCCGGCATTTTTTGTCCTTCCGGTACGATTTTATCCCCTCATCGTCGACAACAATGACCTCTCCGGGTTCCACGTCACGGACAAATTCAGCCCCCACAGCATCAAGGGCGCAGCTCTCTGAAGCAAAAATAACAGAAGAACCGAACTTACCCATGCACAAAGGTCTGAATCCGTTGGGGTCCCGTGCCGCGATCAGCTTGCGGGGACTCATAAGCACGATAGAATATGCACCCTGAAGCTTATCCATCATTTTCAGAACCGCTTCCTCCACGGAATGAGTTCCGATACGTTCCCTCGCAATCAGGTAAAGCATGACTTCCGAGTCGTTTGTAGTCTGGAATATCGCACCGTTCTGCTGCAATTCATCCCGCAAAGCCGCAGAATTCACCAGGTTTCCGTTATGGGCAAGCGCAAGGGTTCCCTTAATATACTTTGAAACCAGCGGCTGGGCATTTTCCCGGGTAGCCGACCCTGTGGTGGCGTACCGGACATGACCTATTGCCATCTGTCCACGGCTCAGGTGGTTGAGCACAAAGGGGGTAAAGACCTCCGGAACAAGTCCAACATCCTTGAAAGAAACTATCATTCCGTCATCGTTTACCGCTATACCGCAGCTCTCCTGACCCCGGTGCTGAAGTGCGAAAAGGGCCATATAAGTCTCTTCGGCAACATTTACCGAACTGTCCGGGGAGTATATGCCGAAAACGCCGCATTCTTCATGAATATTATCAAACATCCGCCCGCCTCACATGATACGTTTGAGTATCTCTTTGTACGCACCTTCGACATTTCCGAGGTCTCTTCTGAATCTGTCCTTGTCAAGTTTTTCTTTCGTTACGGAATCCCAGAAACGGCAGGTATCCGGACTTATTTCATCAGCAAGGATTATCGTACCGTCAGGAAGTCTGCCGAATTCAAGTTTGAAATCGACCAGTTCGATATTTATATCCCTGAAGTAATCGGAAAGAATCTGATTTATCCTGAGGGAATAATCCGCGATCAGGGCAAGTTCCTGCTTTGTCGCCAGTTTGAGGGCTGCTATGTGGTATTCGTTGACCATAGGATCTCCCAGGGCATCGTCCTTATAGCAGTACTCAAGGACTGTCGTGTCAAGCTTGGTTCCTTCCGGCAATCCGAGTCTCTTGGACAGCGAACCGGCGGCAATATTTCTCACTATGACCTCAAGCGGAACGATGGATACTCTCTTTACGAGAGTCTCCCTGTCGGAAAGCTGGCGGATGAAGTGGGTGGGAATGCCGTTTTTCTCAAGAAGCTGCATCATCTTGTTCGTGACGGTGTTGTTGATGATCCCCTTATCGGCGATCGTTCCCTTTTTCAGTCCGTTGAATGCGGTGGCGTCGTCTTTGTAGTCGACAATAAGTTCCTCATAAACGTCAGTGGCGAATACCTTCTTCGCCTTTCCTTCATAAAGCTGTTCCTTTTTCATAACCGGATCTCCCTTTCTCTTGTAAGATCATTTATTAAGCATCTGATTGATTCTGTCCCCGACAGCGGCGTCTTTTTCGGCAATATCCGCAGCCATCCGGGATTTATACTCTTCAAGCTTCCCGTAAAGACCGTCGTCGGAAACCGCAAGCATCTGAACCGCAAGTAATGCTGCATTTTCCGCTCCGTCCACAGCCACGGTGGCAACAGGCACCCCTTTGGGCATCTGTACGGTGGAAAGAAGGCTGTCAAGCCCGTCAAGAGTCGAACTCTTTATAGGAATACCTATTACAGGCAAAGCGGTATGAGCCGCTATGACTCCGGCCAGATGGGCAGCTTTTCCCGCCGCACATATAATGCATCCGAAACCGTTTTTCCGGGCATTCACAGCAAATTCCGCCGCTGCCCCGGGAGTACGGTGAGCGGACATGATATGTCCCTCGTATCCGATACCGAAGCTTTTCAGGACTTTGAAAGCCGGAAGGACCGCGGGCAGATCACTGTCACTGCCGAGGATTACCGCAACCTTTTTCATCTTACGCTCCTCTCTGCCGTTTCACGGCAAAAAAAACGGGACGCTGCACTTTGGGTGCAGCATCCTTACGTTCACGTTAATATTGTATTTTTGTTTGCAGATATCCCGTCTGCGGCGGCACGACCCCGCCTGCGGACGAAACCCGTTCTCTCTCCGGCAACGGTGCTCACGGAAACCGACTTCCCTCTGCGGAAACCGGCACTTGACCCCGGAGCGAAAAGATTTCCGTTTCCGTATCGCTTCGGCATTCCGTTTTCCTCCGTGCAATCAAGAGAATGATGTGTTAATTTTACTATACTTTTTTGTTTTTTTCAAGTACCGAAAAGCTTATTTCGCATATTGTTCAAAATGTTTCTTTTTTGCAAATACACTGCGGGCTACCCGTTTCCGGCCTCTGTTCTACCCCCGGTCCGGCAAAAGCAACGAGCCCGTCTGAATAATGCTTATATACTTGTGGTATTCGCTTTTCAACCGTGAAACAAGATCCTCATAGCTATTTTCGGGTAGGCTTGCGCAGATCTTCACCGATGCTCCGAAATCCCTTGAGGTAACGTTTGCCCCGGCTTGAGCCAGAGCCCGCTCCACCGGATTATGCAGTTCATATCCGTATTCCAGGGTAAAAAGTATGTAAGACACGATCTCCGCTTTTCCTGCGGCTTCGACCGCGTCCGCCGCAGAAGAAGAATATGCCCGGACAAGACCTCCCGCCCCAAGAAGAATACCTCCGAAATACCTGGTGACGGTAATAAGGGTATCCACCAGTCCCTGCGCGGTGAGAACATGAAGTATCGGCATCCCGGCAGTCCCGGAAGGCTCCCCGTCATCAGAAAAACGTTGCATAGAAGGACTGCGCAGACTGTAGGCATAACAAACATGAGTCGCCTGCGGATGTTCATTCCTTACGCCGGCAATGGTGTCCTTCGCCTCCTGCTCGGAGGTAACAAAGAAAGCCTGCCCTATAAAAACGGACTTTTTTTCCGTAAACTCGGTCTTTGAATTGTTTTTTACCGTAACAGCCATATCAGCCTCCATAATGCGGACCTCGAGATAAAGGGATACCTGTCTGAAAGGGTACTTTGTCTTTTTCTCATGTATTTTACCATATCCCAACCTCAAAGTCAAGATTTCCGAGACCCGGGGAAAAACAAAAGAGGGGCTGAAATCCCCTCTTTGCTGTTCTTACAGATAGTTCCGCATGTCCACTGCAAGCCGTTCCTCAATATTTACCAGCCGCTTGGTGATATCTTTGGACTGTTCATCAGCCGCCTTGTACTGATTAAGGTAACGGTGAAGACTTTTTACACCCATATTGCACCCGTCAGTCATAAGATCCGCTATGGCCTGATCGGAATTATCAAAAGCCATTTTCATGTCCGTGCGGAGTTTGGACATTGTTTTTGCCATACCGCTCGGTTCCTTGCCGTCATCGTGATATCTGTCAAGAAGAGTCTTTATTTCGTCGTTTATCTTTATATGTTCCGCCCGGCTGTCACGCAAAAGTGCTGAAAATCCATCGTTTTTCACCTTGTCCTGTACATCGTCTATGGCGGAAATGCCCATTTTCACACCGGCATCGCACTCTCTGAGCAATTTTACCGTATCCTGTTCAATCATTGTATCATCCTCCTTTTTCTTATATTGTTTCTCAGAATCGGAAAATAATACTTCCGTAAAGACATTTTCAAAGCCGCAAAACAGACAAAAAAACAACTAATATCTGCGCATCCGGAAGGAAAAACATCTTTGAAAACGGAAAAAGCAGTCCTCAGACTGCTTTTATGTTCGCACTGACCGGACACCGCTTTGTGTCAATGCACAGTTCCGGATCAATGATGTCGGATTACGGACCCGTCTTTTATTTCAAACGTGATTTGACCTTCATTTACAGCGTACTTTATATTCAAAAGATAACCCGTTGCGGGATTGTTAAAGAAATAGTCATATTGCACCTCCACATTTTCATCGCTCATATTATACTCAGGCTGTTTTTTTCCGTCAGTTCCGTTTTCTGATACCGGAATAACAAAAAAATAGTACGAACCCCGATTTCCCGGCGTCGTACTACTCTCTTCTGGCGGGAATGAAGTATCCGATATTGAACTTTACGGCTACGGGAAGGAAACTAAATATGTAGTAAAGATTGAGCTTTGACTTAAAACTTACTCATTCGCAAGCAAAAAATTTTTCAGAAATTTTTATTTCCCAAAACCGAAAAACGCTTGATTTTGGGAATAAGATGTGTTATAATACAACCAAGTTATATATTCTGCGAGGTGACGTAATGAAACTGATTGAAAGAGATTTTTATCTCGACAAACTCACAAACGTAATCGGTACGCCCGATATAAAGGTTATAACCGGCGTAAGGCGTAGCGGAAAATCAAAACTGCTGGAAGCGTTCAAGCGATATGTTGCAAGCGACGTTCCGAATGCCAATGTCGTGCATATCAATTTCAACCTTGCGGAATTTGAAAATCTCAAAGACTATCACGCGCTGAACGATTATATCGAAAGCCGTTACGTTTCGGGCGCAAGCAATTTTGTTCTGATAGACGAAGTTCAGTTGTGCCAGAATTTTGAATTGACGATAAACAGTCTGCACGCACGGGAAAAGTACGATATTTACCTTACGGGTTCCAATGCTTTCCTGCTTTCGTCGGACTTAGCCACGCTTTTTACGGGCAGAACGTTTGAAATCAAGGTTTACCCCTTTTCCTTCAAGGAATATCTCGATTATTTCGGATACGAAAACGCCTACGATGCTTTTGATAATTACGTCAAAGAAGGCGGAATGTCCGGTTCTTACCTATACCGCGATTTAGAGGCGAAATACGACTATATCAAGGACGTTTTCGATACGCTTATAGTACGCGACATACGGCAGAAATACAAGATAAAAAACGTCGGGCTTATGGACAGGCTCGTTGACTTTCTGACGGATAACATATCTAACCTTACTTCCGCACGCAACGTTGCCGACACTCTCACCGCAAACAACGACAAAATAAATCATAAAACGATAGGCGCATACATTCAGTATCTTTGCAACGCTTTCGCTTTTTACAAAATACGGCGATACGACATTCACGGCAAAAAATATCTCGCGTCAAACGACAAGTATTACCTCTGTGACCACTCGTTCCGCTATGCAAAACTTGGTACGAAAAATCTCGATTACGGCAGAGTGTTTGAAAATATCGTTGCAATCGAATTGTTACGGCGCGGTTATGAAGTGTATGTCGGCGTGCTGTACAAAAAAGAAATTGATTTCGTTGCGATAAAACGAAACGAAAAGATTTATATACAGGTTTCGGACAATATCTCGGACGAAAAAACGTTTATGCTGGAGGTGACGCCGCTTTTGCAGATAAAGGACGCCTACCCCAAAATGATAATCGCCCGCACTCGTCACGAAGAATATCAATACGAAGGTATCAAAGTCATAGATATTGCCGACTGGTTGAAACGGAAATAAAAATTATTTCCCTATGTTGAAATGTCTTCAAATTTGGGAAACGGCAATATGGTAAATAAAAATATAGCCGAAAAGAAGATAAACATTTTACCCTATAAAAAGAGAAAAGGCTAAATTGGGGAAAGTAAAACAAATGAGAGGTAAACGAAATGATTAGAACGGATATGATTGCTACGGTTGGAAGAGAGTATCTTACTGCAAACATAGAAAATGACGAGTTTAGTTACGGGAACGACGGACAAGCGACCGAGCTTTTTGCAGATGATTGAGGATAGTAAGAAGAAAACATTCGATTATGTTCTCGTCTATCAGTTAGACAGATTTGCCCGTAACCGTTACGACAGCGCGAATTACAAAGCAAAGTTAAAGAAAAACGGCGTACGTGTTCTATCTGCAAAAGAAAACATAACGGAAGACGCAAGCGGAATTTTAATCGAGGGCGTGCTGGAAAGTATGGCGGAATATTATTCCGCCGAACTTTCGCAAAAGGTAAAACGCGGAATACGGGAAAGCTACGAAAAAGGTTACTTCATCGGCGGATACGGACTATTCGGCTATGACATCGTGGACAAAAAATGGACGATAAACGAAGCGGAAGCGTCGGTTGTAAGAGAAATATTCGAGCGATATCGCTACGTAGAAAAGGCAAAAAGCATTGTCGAACGATTGAATATGCTTGGTATTAAAAATAAAAGCGGAAAACCTTTTACCATCAATTCGCTTGCAAAACTTCTCCGTAACACCAAATACAAAGGCATCGTCGAATACAACGAAAGGATATTGACAAACGTAACGCCTGCTATCGTGGACGAAAAGACTTGGAACGATTGCAACAGAATTTTAGATAATCAGCGGCACAAGCAGAAATGCCTTCAAAAACATTCCGAATACGTTTTAAGTGGAAAATTATTTTGCGGAAACTGCGGAACGTTGATGACTGCCGAAGGCGGTACGAGTCAGACGGGAAAACAATATCACTACTATAAGTGTTTTAACCGCAAAAGAAACAAAGAACAGTGCAGAAAGCACAACGTAAGTAAGCAATATATAGAGGATTTAGTATTTGAAAAGACGGTAGAATATGTTTTGCGTCCGGAGATTATTGACGATATTGCCCATAGCGTAACGGACGCTTTCAATAAAAGTTTGGAAGCGTCCGCCGCCCTGACTTTGCTCGAAAAGGAACATGCAGGCGTGGAAAGTGCGATTGACGGGTTTTTATCCGCCATCGCTACAGGTGTCGTAACAAAGTCCACGAAAGAACGAATGCTCTTGCTGGAAGCGCAAAAGGAAGAATTGGAAAACAAAATCGCATTGGAAAAGCAACGCACCGTTCAGCCGTTAAAATACGAAACAGTCCGCGCCTTTCTATATTATTTTTCAAAGAAAAAGTACAAATCGGACGAGGAAAAGAACGAGTTTTTCAATTCCTTTATTTACCGTGTGGTATTGTTCGACGATTATATCTACATTTTTTACAACACTTCGCTCGAATATCCGACAAAGGTGAAGTTGGAAAAAGACGAGTTGCAGGCATTGTACACATTAAGGGATAACACCGCCGTAACAACCGATTGCGGAAAAGATAAGAAACCCGAAATGCACCCTGTTGAAAAAGACTTAGGTAACAAAAAAAGCACCCTGTTTGAACCGATAAAGTTCAAATTGGGTGCTTGTGGCGGAGGGTGTGGGATTCGAACCCACGTGAGATTGCTCTCAAACGGTTTTCAAGGCACATCAACCTGTCGGAAATTAAGGAATTTTAGAAGACGATAACGGATGATAAAAGAAGCTGAAAGCCCAGTATTTACAAGGGTTTTCGGCTCTTTTTTGTTCGAACCTCAAAAAATCCTTGCGCCATAAGGCATTGCGATTTCTAAAAATATTTCTAAAAAATTTTTAGAAATTCTTTTAGAAATGCAATCCCGTTTGTGTGGTTCCTGTTGCCGCATTTGATGCGGTCATTCACTGTCACCGCACTTCACGGTGCAAATATTTCACCGCTGTAATCAAAGAGTACCACTCCGCCAAAGCCGGATTGATAACTTGAATTTATTATAACACAAAGTAACAGAGATTGCAAGAGATAAGAATCAGCGAATTATTCCGCAAATTTAAAAATATTATTCCGAACCCTATTGAATTTATGCCGAAAATGTGATATACTTATAATGGTAAATTATAAAAATTCGAAATCTCAACGTGACGAGGTATGAATCATGGCTATGACGACCAAGCAAGCCGCCGAGAAATGGGGCATCTCCGACAGACGTGTCCGCACGCTCTGCGTGAACGGACAGATTGACGGTGCCTGGCGCGAGGGCAAACTCTGGTTTATCCCCGATAACGCCCCAAAACCTGCCGACGGACGTATTCGCGGAAAGGAAACCCTTCTCGCCCAAATTGAAAGAAATAAAAAAGAACTCGACGGTCGCAGACCGCTTACCGAAGGTGAAGTGGCGCGTCTGAACGAGGACTTCATGATCGAATATACTTACAACTCCAACGCAATCGAGGGCAATACCTTAACTTTGCGTGAAACCGATATGGTTCTGAAGGGCTTGACCATCGATCAAAAACCGCTGAAGGACCACATGGAAGCGGTCGGTCATAAAGATGCGTTCTATTTTATCTGTGACCTTGTCAAGGATCACACTCCCCTTTCTGAATCGGTCATCAAGCAGATTCACTCCCTCGTCCTTGCGGATAAACCTCTTGATCGTGGCGTATACCGCAGAGTGCCTGTTCGCATCATGGGCGCAAAGCAGGAACCTGTCCAGCCCTATCTCATTGAGCCAAAAATGAATGACCTTATGCAGCAGTACGCGACCGATGAGCGCAATATTGTGGAAAAGCTCGCCGATCTGCATATCGCGTTTGAGACCATCCATCCCTTCATCGACGGCAACGGCAGAACCGGACGCCTCATCATCAACCTTGAACTGATGAAAGCAGGATATCCCCCCATCGATATCAAGTTCACCGATAGAATGAGATATTACGACGCATTCAACCACCGTTCGGAGATGGTAAAGCTCTTCGCGGAGTATCTCAATAAGCGATTGGATCAGTATTTGGAAGTGTTGGAACATTAAGGAGAAGAACTTGGAAGCTATTATCGCAAGCGTTTTGGGCGGTTTGGTAAGCGGTCTTTTCACTTTCCTTGGCGTATGGTTAACAATTCGCCACGAAAACAAAAAAACACGCCGGGAAGAACTCAAACAGCAGAAAGAAAAAGAAGAACAGTTATTAGAGAATCGACCCCGTCTTGAAATTATGGGGTATAAGAAACTCTCAAAATACTCTGCTGCTAAAAAGGCAGATATCAGCCTTCTTCTCTGCGGAATAAAAGATTATAAAAACGAAGGGCGCGCAATGTTTTATTACGATCCCGAAGTAATTGAATACGAGAATTGGGTTTCTGTAGAATATACATTAAAAAACATAGGCCACACGGAAATCAGCCACATATATTTCTCTACCAATCTTCCCAAAAACACATCTCTTTTTGGTGTTGAGACCAGAGAAAATGAAATGTGTTACGAGAATAATTTGTTGAACTATTCTGTAATCTTGGATAAATCCGTCAAACCTAAAGAATCTATTAAACTCAAGATTTGCTACATAGACGAAAAGATCATTCTTTCCAATATTGGTAGTGCAACCATAACCATATGGATGGTTGATGAAAAGAACAATTGGTGGTCACAGCCTTTGTTTGCCCCCGAAAACAAAATATACAACTCAAAAAGATCATCTCATAAAGAATGGAAAGATTATACCGACGAATCCAAAGCAATTGAGTGCTTTAAAAATCCGATGCTTTGGTAAAATTTCGAATTAAAATTTGAGTCTATTCTATATCCTTGCCTCTGAAGTGACAATAGAGAATTTGAAGAAAATTTATAGGCAGAAAAACAGTTGAAAAATCAGTAGCATTTGAAAAGGAGCAAACGATGACCTTAATTACAGAAAATGCAAAAAATATCGCTAAAGAAATGTTAGCTGAATTAATACAAAGATATAACGCCACTACTCGATTGGTTGATCATTCAAACGTAAGTGAAGAAACCATAAGGACATGGCTTTACCACACGAGTAAACCGTATTCCAAAGGTTATATGGCATTTGCAAAAAACTATATCGTAAACTTTACGATACCAAATTTAAGTGATGCTGAAAAGCAATATTTATTATCAAATCCCCCAAAACAACAGTTAAATAGCTGGATATGGAGAAAATATGGCATAGATAATCCGCCAGCCATCGAGAAAGCATGAGAGGATCATCTTATGAAAGAACAATCAGGTGTTATATATATTCTGACAAATCCGTCCTTTCCCGAATATGTGAAAATCGGGTACGCGGATGATGTGAATGCACGGCTGAAACAACTGAACAACAGCGAGTGTATCCCTTTTGCTTTCCGTATCTACGCTACATACGAGGTGGAGGAACGCCTGACGGATTTAAAACTTCATGCGTTGATTGACCAACTCAATCCTAACTTGCGCTCTATAGACGAGGTGGACGGCAAAAAGCGTGTTCGCGAGTTTTATGCGATGTCAAAGGAACAGGCGTATTCTATCATTGAAACGATTGCTATTCTCGGTGGTCGCAAGGACAGGCTTCATCTGTATGAGCCGACCACAGAGGAGAAAAAGAGCGAGAATTTGGCACAGGAGATCGAGGAAGAACACATTGAGCGGCTTTCTCCATTTGCCTTCTCCAAGTGTAAAATTCCCGTCGGTGCAACAATTACTTTCATTCATCAGGGCAACGCCAACTCCGGCGCACAATGTACCGTGGTGGATGATAAGACGGTTGATTATCAGGGACGGCGATTATCCCTCTCCGCCCTTGCAACCGAACTTACAGGGAGCAAATGGGGCGTTGCCGGACCGCGCTATTTTAAGTATAACGGCGTGTGGCTGAATGAGCTCCGCGCAAAAGAAGAAGGCTGGAAGGTAACCTCTCGCCTTGATGACGTGTGGATCATTCCTTGCAACCCGAATTATTACGATATCGTCGCCGCGTTTGACAACCTCGATGTGATCGAATGGACTCAATCTACCAACATGACCGTGGGCGATACGGTGTACATATACGTCGGTGAAAAATATAAGTCAATCATGTTCAAATGCGAGGTTATTGCTGCCGATCAATACGGTAACCGTTCTACCGATGACTATCCTTACTACAAAGATTTGGCGAAGGATCCCGATGTGCGATATATGAAGCTTAAATTGGTTGAGAAATATCCTGTCGGGCAGTATCCGCTTAAAGAGCTTAAAGAAAACGGCCTTACAAGCGTTCAGGGACGGAGCAAAGCGACTGTGCAGCTGATGAAGTATTTGGAGAAATAAGCGGTGAAGGAGAAATATGATGCAAACACTACAGATGGACGAGTTTCTGCGTTCTTTAAAACAAAATATTGATACGCCGCATGCTCTCCTTCTTGGAGCGGGCGCATCGGTTGAATCCGGTGTTCAATCAGCCGGAGATTGTATCTGGGAGTGGAAAAAAGAAATTATTCTCTCCCAGAATCCCGGGATGATCGGCACATACGATAATGTGAAACAGGAAAACGTGCGTCGTGTAATACAGCGATGGATTGATACGCAGAATTCATATCCAACCGAGAACAGCCCAGAAGAATATTCTTTTTTCGCCGAAAAAGCATATCCCATCCCCGACGATCGCAGAAAGTATTTTCAAGGGTTGGTAACCGGTAGAGAGCCAAGTTTGGGATATCATTTGATTGCTATGCTTGCGCAGCGAAATATCGTTAAAAGCGTATGGACCACAAATTTCGATGGTCTTATGGTTAAATGCGCGCACCAATACACTCCTCTGATTCCGATAGAAATCACAGCACAAACCTCGGATAGAATATACCGAGGTGATATAGACGGTGAATTGCTGTGTGTTGATTTGCATGGTGACTATAAATATGGTGATTTGAAAAATACGGTTCAGGAACTCGACACCCAAAATGGTGAACTGGTTAAAGCGCTCCGCCACGAATTAACCAACCGTGATCTGATTGTGTTTGGTTATAGTGGTAGAGATGCCTCTTTAATGCAGGCGTTAACACAGGTGTATAGTGATCGCGGCGCGGGCAAACTATTCTGGTGCGGCTATGGATCGGATGTGCCGGTGCCTGTAGTTAATCTTATTAAGCACGCGAATGAGTATGGGCGTAGTGCGTTTTATGTCCCTACAGCAGGCTTTGATAGTGCAATGTATTCTATTGCGCGCCATTGTATGAGCGGTGACAATGCCTTTATCTCCAAAGTGGATGAGCTAAAAAGAAATCTTGCCATTGCTGTAGAGCCGCAGAGTATTGGATTTATGCTACCCGCAGAACCCATAAACAAGGTTGCAAATACAAATGCCTATCCCATTGTATTTCCGTCTCAGTGTTATCAATTTGAAGTCTCCCGTGCTCCCGATGAAAAGCCTTGGGACTATTGCCGTGAATTGTACAAGAAGAACATAATGGCTGTACCATACAGAGGTATGATTTATGCGTGGGGAGCAAAGGAGACAATCGAAGATGTTTGCTCTCGGAGGATAAAAGGAATTGTTGAACTGTGTCCGTTGACTCGCGATTTTGTTGCCAAAAACGGAGCTATGCAGGAACTGTTATTAAAAACGATTACTCGAATCATGGCGGACACTCATAATTTGGGATGTTCAAAAGATAAAATTTGGGATACGAAAGATATCGTAAAGTATCAAATTGACGATAGAACCCTAACTGCATTTAGTGGAGTCCGTCTCGCAATAGTCTTTGACAGTAAAAATACGTACTTAACGTTCGCCCCGAGTTATATGTATGCTGATAGCGATGAGTTTTCCAAACAGGAAAAGAAACAATTTGCAGACAAGTTTAGCGCGGCCGTCAACAACGGTCGCCCCAACCCTAATACAAGCACCTATATTACAAGATGGGTGCGAAGATTAATTGGCAACGATAAATTAGCTGCAAATTATCCTATGGAATCGCTTGCGCCGTTTAAATTTGTAATTGGTGCACGTAGTGCATTACTTGGCATTAATTATGGCTCTCCTTGGAATGCGACTCTTAAAACAGAACTCTCAAAAAGAATAATATTCCGTGACAAAGAATATAGAGACCCTCAATTACGGTTTTACAGCCCTGCTTCGGGAAAGTATATGGATAATTTCCATCCTATGCTGGGATTAATAAAGAACGCACCGGTTGATTATCCTATGAATAGTGGTGTATTGCGCCACTCGATTGTCACGGGTGTTATCTGCCCTATAGGGTATGAAAATATATTTTTTGGCTTTATATCCGGTATTAATCAACGGTCAGAGGCGAAGCACAATGCTGATTTTCTTGTATCATTTCCCGGATTTTTCGAAGCATTTAAAACTGGTCTCGATTTGCCGCAGTCAACTTCAAACAAGTGGAAAAGCGTTAATGCAATAAATACTTCGGTTGATTATGCAGCAGCCATGAAATTTGGAGAGGCTATTACGCGGAAAATCGATCAATTAAGTGCACAATCAGTAGATACCATTTTGATTTATATTCCAAAAGAATATGAATCTTTAACGGCATACGCTAACGAGTCTGAAAAATTCGATTTACACGATTATGTTAAAGCGTACGCAGCCCAAAGACAGGTAGCAACGCAGTTTGTTCGTCAAAAGACAATCGATAGCGAATTGCACTGTCAGATAATGTGGGCTTTGTCGCTTGCTCTGTATGTAAAATCGGGCAGGATTCCCTGGACGATTACCGGCACTCAACCCGATACGGCATTCGCTGGAATTGGGTATAGTGTAATGCGTGGAACAACTAAAAACAATGTCGTTGTTGGATGCAGCCATATTTATTCTTCTGACGGGCAAGGAATGAAATACCGTCTTTCTAAAATTCACGATGTTCAGTTTGATAGAAAGGACAACCCATATCTATCAGAAGACGAAGCATATCGGCTCGGATTAACAATTAAGGACTTGTTCCATAATTCATTTTCTGAAATACCTAAACGCGTTGTTATCCATAAACGCACTCCCTTTCGAAAAGAAGAAATCAAGGGCATGGTGGAAAGTCTTTCGAGCGCGGGTGTCAAAAGTATAGACTTGATTGAAATATCTTATGAAGATGATCTGAAGTGTTTTGCTCTTAATTCTGATCATAGCAATGTTGATGGTTATCCCGTTCGTCGCGGCATGTGCTTCCCGTTAACTGAGAATACTATGTATCTGTATACTCACGGTATTGCGCCATCTGTACGCAATCCCAATTTTAAATATTTCCAGGGTGGAAAAACAGTTCCGCTACCTTTGAAGGTTGTAAGGCATTACGGATCCAGCGATATGGCACAAATCGCAACCGAGATACTTGGCTTGTCAAAAATGAATTGGAACAGCTTTAATTTGTATTCAAAGCTTCCGTGTACGATAGAGTCGTCTAATGAAATAGCTCGCATCGGGTGGCTGTTATCGCATTGTGAAGGATCCCTTTACGACTATCGCTATTTCATGTGAAAGATGTCAGGAGGTATTCACTTGCTTAACATCAACAATCGCCCGTTGACAATAGCCGATTTCCCAGAGTTCGCTAACGAAAACGAAGGAGTCCAGTATGAATTAACGCAGGTAGTTCGCTACAATAACGTCCATAAAGGAATTATAGATGCAGAATTTATTCAGTGGGCGTTGGATAATTCTATATCATACCGCGTTGTGCGTTGGTTTGTTGCTGATTTTTCTGGTGTTGATGACGAAAAAATCATATGCTTTTTGGATGGTGTTTTCAATCACTACACTATGTACTATGATGAAAGCAATAATTGCCTAAAATTCAAATTCAAAGACGAGAACGGCGATTTGAATGTGGATTACACCGAAGACTATGTTTTAGCCGGAGTCGCTTTTGAAGGAACAGAGCCACCTGTGGATATTGATGCTGTTTTTTCAAAGTTACAATTACAAAAATCCATTACCGATATTAAACTGAAGCATCTGATCGGAAAAGTTCCCGAAGGTACCCATAAATTTCTTCATACACTGAATTCAGCAAAGGTGGAGTCAGTACTATCTGATTTACTGGCGGTAGACAATCTATTTATTCACTGGAGCGCAATCAACCTACTCTATTATGCGCTGGTAGACATAGTGGATTCCGTTCTATCCGTTATGATGTATCACAACGAAATCAAAAATGTGCTTTTTAAGTACGCGAAACGTGATGAGGATTATATTCTCCCACTTTTAGCACAATACAAGTATCCTAATATTGATCCCAGCAAAATCAAGGATTATTGTTTTGCAATGGTAGAATGGATTGAAAGTATTGTGCCAGATGATGTTGAAGATGAGTTTTTACTGGAATTCTTGCGCCAAGAACTAAAAGTTTCTGGTAAAAAGGAAAATTTACCGTTTCTCATAGACAACGAAGATCACGTGTTGATCGATGGGTTTGCGGCCGATTACATGTCAAGAATGGGAATATTTCAGGGCAGTATACATATTTTTGATGAAATCTCCGAAGTACAAGAAGTTTTAGATGAAACTCCGATAAGCGGACAGTATTTGTTTAATCGCGCGGTTTACCGCTTTGAAAAATCGCACGATTCAAAATGGTTACAGTTGTGTGATATTGTGGCAGGTATTATGGCATCATTTTTTACGTTTGCCAATCGTGTTACAGCTGAAGAATTCGTCCCGATAATAGGTATACTAAACGAGCAACAGAAACGGAATTTGGCATTGTTACATCGACTTATGAAAAAGAGCACTGACAAAAACATGTTTTTTGCTCAAAAGTCAAATGTATTTTCTCAAACAGAAGTATGTGTGCTAATAGAAAAAGTAGCAGAATATTTCTATAATCATAGTTAAAATAAGGTACGATATAAATTTTAGGGATGTCCAGCGATGACAAAACAACAATTCCTTGAATACTGCCTCAATACATACGGCACATCCCCGGACTATCCGTTTGACGAGGATTTTGAAACGGCGGTGCTCCGGCACGGTGAGA
>ERZ779889.961-NODE-961-length-32085-cov-3.854012_pt1 | contig 32085 bp, 32 predicted proteins | sample MGYA00511030_ERZ779889 | MGnify/ENA primary metagenome ERZ779889 (study PRJEB29588, sample SAMEA2160616) | human gut metagenome | biome: human gut; feature: human-associated habitat; material: faeces | place: Denmark | collected 2008/2010 ... | reverse complement strand
AGGGGCTTTGCCGATAGTGCTGCCGCATTTAAAAGAACTTTTTGCTTTAAGTTATTCGCAGCTTGCGTTTATTGTTTTAACGCAAAATATTACTTCGTCTGTTATTCAGCCGTTATTTGGTTATATTACGGATAAAAAATCACTGCCGTCGATGCTGCCGTTTTGCGCGGCAATGGCTGGTGCAGGCTTTGCATTAATCGGTTGGGTGCCGGCGTATGCATTGTTAATGTGCACGGTTGTAATTATTGGCGTGGCAAGTGCAACTTATCATCCTCAGGCATCTAAAACTACCAATTTTTTTAGCACTGATAAAAATAAAGCAGCTAATATGGGTATTTTTTCACTCGGCGGTAATGCCGGTATGGCAGCAGGTTCGCTATTGATGGCGTTTTTATTAACTTTGCCGGGCGGTCTGCATAATACTATGTATTTTGTGCTGCCTGGGCTGCTTGTATTTGGTTTGATGATGAAATATATGCCTGAATATAAACGTGTAAATTTTGAACATAATTTACGTGTACAGGCAGCTAAAAAAAGCGGCGTTGTGCAAAAAATTCCCTATGCAGGACTGGCTTTTGTATTGTTATTTATTTTTTTGCGTTCAACAATTCATACAGGCCTTTCCACATATCTGCCGTTATTTTTTATTAATTTCCGCCAGGCGGATTCTGCTTTTGCCGGCATGCTGGTATCGTTTTTCCTCTTAGGTGGAGTGGCCGGCACCTATATTGGCGCTGTGCTCAGTGATAAACTTGGCGCACGCCGCATTATATTAGGTTCTGTGCTGTGCAGCATACCTGCTATCTGGCTTATTGCCAATGTTACAATGCATGCTGCTGTACTTGCCGCTGTAGCTTTAGCAGGTTTTTCCATAATTGGTTCGTTTGCTACTACAACCATATTGGCGCAAACGCTGCTGCCAAACAATGTTGGCATGGCTGCCGGGCTGACAATTGGTTTTAGCGTTGGCATGGGTGGATTTGGCGTAACTATTTTAGGTTTTCTGGCAGATTATTACGGGCTGCCGTTTGTAATGGGATTGATTACAATGCTGCCTGTACTTGCTGCTGCTGTAGCGTTTAAAATTCCCATTCCGGAAGAGATGCGTAAATAAGGAGATTTTTTATGAGTGGTTATAAAAAAGGGCTTGCATGCGGACTGAGCGCATATATTTTGTGGGGCATCCTGCCGGTTTACTGGAAGCTGCTGGGGCAGGTGCTGCCGTTTGAAATATTATCCAGCCGATTTGTATGGTCGTGCGTGTTTGTAGCATTTTTAATTGTTATACAAAAGAAACTGCCGTTATTTATTTCCGAAGTTAAAACAGTGTTCAGCAGTTTTAAAACCGGTGCGGCAATGATATCTGCAGGCGTTGTTATCAGCATCAACTGGGGGTCATTTATTTGGGCCGTTAATAATGGGCATATTGTGGAAACCAGTATGGGTTATTATATTAATCCGCTGGTAAGCGTATTGTTTGGGGTTGTGTTTTTGCGTGAACGTTTAAACAAAATGCAGTTGCTGGCAGTTCTTTGCGCATGTGTTGGCGTTGGCAGCATGGTATGGAGTTTTGGCAAACTGCCGTGGGTATCACTTACTCTGGCAATCAGTTTTGCGTTGTATGGTTTAATTAAAAAAGTTCTGCCTGTTTCCAGTTTAACAAGTATTATGCTGGAAACATTAATTATTACGCCCATAGCATTGGCGTATGAATATATGCTGTGGCAGCAGGGTTTATCTTTTTATGCAAGCGGCAATGTACAGGTGCTGATGCTACTGGCAGGAGCAGGTGTGGTAACGGCAATACCGCTGTTGCTGTTTACGGCAGGGGCAAAGCTGCTTCCGCTGAAAATTATCGGTTTTTTGCAGTACATATCTCCTACTTTAACCTTGCTGCTTGGCGTGTTCGTTTATGGTGAACCGTTTACCGCCCAGCATTTATTAGCTTTTGGTTGGATTTGGGGAGCGTTGTTTTTATTTATTGTTTCGCAGCTGCGGAGTAATTAAACAGTTTGTTATAATTTTGTAAAACTCTTGTAAAAGTAAAACATTAGTATATTTAGTGGTGTGGTAAGTTATCCTCAAGAAATAAAAAGTTATCAACAAAATGTGGATAATGTGTTGATAACTGTGGAAAAGTTTTATTTTAATCTGTATAAACACTTGAAAATGTGTAGAAAAAAGATGGTATAAATTTTTTAGTACTTAAAACTGTGGAAAACTATGTGTAAAATGTCGATAAGTTCTTAACTTGTTTACTGCTTTTTTACCACATCATCTTGTGTCAAGCATAAGTTTTACACATTAATATTATAAGGCGCGTTTTGTAGGCATTTGTTTTTTTGCTTGCAGAAACTGTGTTTTTTGGCGATAATATATAAGGATGAAAAAGAATATTTATCATGGAGGCATTTTAATGGCTATAAAACAGGTAACTGCCGTACAGGCAATGGAAGAATTTTCTTGCGGTAAAATTTTACCGGCATCATTAAATGAAATGCAGGGTTCATGGCTTGCTCTTGCTGATACTGCAGAAGGCAGGGTATTGGTATGCGCTTATAAAAATGAATGCCAGGCAGCCGCATTATTTGTAAAAAAAAGCAGCGGCAAAGTTAATGATTTAACAGTTGACGTAATGGAACTTAACCCTAATAATGCAGCCGTTGTGCGCCGTTATTTAAAATGGAGCGCGCCGCAGGCACAAAACGGCAAGGGCATAAGCCTTGCTTTCAGCGATTGGCTGGGCGCAGCTGCTGCCTATGCAGCGCCGCAGTTTAAACTGCGTCAGGCACGCCCTGTATTGGTAGATTATGCAGCCGCTAATGCAGATATTTTAAAACGCAACTTTTTGGAAGCTGTTGATACTGCAACCTGGGGTGTTTTGGAACTTGGCTATAAAGAAGGTTATGGTGCCAATGCAGCAGGGCTGACAACAGAAGAAGAAATTGTAAAAGCCCTTCTTTACGGTTACAGCATGATTGGTTTTGACTGCAGTGCTAAAATTGACACTAAAATTGAAGCTATGAGCGCTGATGAAGTTGCTGCAAAATACAATGAACTGCCGGAAGAATTCCGCAATGCCATGAAAGCTTCTTATCTGGAAGCAGATTTTAAAGCTGGCGATACGGTTGTACATTTTGAACCGGAAGTTTTGCAGCGCATAGTTTTGGAATTTGGCGAAGCTATTATGCACACTCAGTATATTTACAATACTTATTTAAACAATACTCCCTGGGATATTGATTTTGAACTTAAACTTGCCAAACCCGACAAATTAATGACTCCGCAGGAACTTTACCTTATCAGCAATGAATTGCAGCGCAACGGAATTAAAATGGCATCTATGGAACTTGATGCAGGTAAAGCGGCAGCAGACCCGGAAGGCATGAAAGTATACGGCGAAATTGCTGCTACCTTCGGTTACAGGCTGAGCCTGTTTAATGCCGATTTGTATGCATCGGCACCGGGCACACTGGCAAAAGCCATGAAAGGGCAGGTTTGCCTTAAAATGGGCAACTTATTATGGCTGTGTGCATTAGATATAGTAAAAGAACATGATACTGCGCTGATGCAGCAAATGCAGGATTTTGCAGCATTGCCGGAATTTACCGGCGCCAAACTTTTGCCGGCTGACGAAGCAGCTTGTGCATGGGCGATAGCGTATAAAAAATTGCTGACACCGGAAGCAGGTTTTGCCGCCAAAATTAAAAAGGTACTTGCCGATAACGCAGCAGCCTATAAAGAAGCGGTTGAAAAAGCCGTTGGCACAGTTTTAAAAGAACTGTAAAAATTTTAAATACGGCTTGCAAAACGCCAAAGCTGATGATATAATACTTAAGCGTGTATTGATAGATACATTCCCCTGCTCCCAAACGGGGGCCAAAGTCCAAAGGAGGAGGTGATTTCGTGAACAATTACGAAGTCATGTACATCGTTAAACCGGTTGTAGAGGAAGAAGCATTTGAAGCTGTTGTAGCTAAATTTGAAAACCTCATTACTGCTAACGGTGGTACTGTAGAAAAAACCGACCGCTGGGGCAAAAAACGCCTCGCTTATGAAATCCAAGATTTCACCGAAGGTCAGTATGTACTCGTAACTTTCAGCGCAGAACCCAAAGCTGTTAAAGAACTTGACCGTGTAATGAAAATTACCGACGAAGTTATGCGCCACATGGTTATTAAAAAAGGCGAGTAATCCGGAGGTAACATTAAGTTATGAACAAGATTATCTTAATGGGCCGCTTAACGCGTGACCCGGAAGTGCGTTATACCACTACCGGCAAGGTTGTATGCCAGTTTACGCTTGCGGTTGACAGGCCTTTTACTAATCAGGATGGGCAACGTGAAGCCGATTTTATCAACATCGTTGTATGGGGTAAAATCGCAGAATTATGCGGGAACAGCCTTATGAAAGGACAAAGGGCGCTTGTTGAAGGGCGTTTGCAGCTCCGCAGTTATGACGGCAAAGACGGTGCTAAACGTTATGTTACCGAAGTAATTGCCAACTCTGTTGAGTTTATTGAACGCAAGGGTTACACACCCGGCAACGGCGGCGCACCTGAAAGCGGCAGAAGCGATATGGAATCCTTCGGCTCGCAGGTTCCTTTTGATGAGGAAATCCCATTTTAACAAGGAGGGTTTAAGCGAATGAAACGCGAAAGAGGCAGAAGACCGAGAAGAAAAGTTTGCAGCTTCTGTGTTGATAAAGTTGAAGAAATCGATTATAAGGACGTAGCTAAACTGCGCCGTTATATTACCGAACGCGGCAAAATTTTACCGCGCCGTATTTCCGGCAACTGCGCAAAACATCAGCGTCAGATGACCACTGCAATTAAACGCGCACGTAACGTAGCTTTGCTGCCGTTTACCTGCGAATAATATGCACGGCTTTTAGCCGCTGCTGAATCAGCAACTAATCCCTTTTATTGTGATGCCACAGTAAAAGGGATTTTTGTTTATGAAACAAACGGAGGAAATAAATGAAAGGCAAGATAAAATTTATTTCACGCAAACCTGCAAATAATGCCAGCGCAATTTTTACGGCAGCAGCCGCAAAAGAGGCGTATGAATTTCATAAAACTTTATCTGAATATAAAGAAACTCCTCTGGCAGATTTAAAAGAACTTGCTAAACTGCTTGGCGTTTCGGCAATTTACGTTAAAGACGAAAGCCAACGCTTCGGGCTTAATGCCTTTAAAGTTTTGGGTGGCAGCTATTCTATCAGCCGTTATATGCAAAAAGCGGGAAGCTGCCATACTTTTGTTACGGCAACGGATGGCAACCACGGGCGCGGCGTAGCCTGGGCGGCACAAAAAATGCACTGCCGCTGCGTGGTATATTTGCCAAAAGGCAGTGCGGCAGAACGTGTTGAGAACATAAAAGCACTTGGAGCGGAAGCGTTTGTTACAGATTGGAATTATGACGATACAGTAAGGTTTGCCTGCCGCCAGGCGGAAGAAAACGGCTGGACGCTGGTACAGGATACTTCATGGGAAGGTTATGAGGAAATACCGAAGTGGATTATGCAGGGTTATACAACTATGGGCTGGGAAATAACCCATCAGCTTGAAGCTGCGCCGACGCATGTTTTTCTTCAAGCCGGTGTAGGTGCAATGGCAGGCGCCATGTGCGGATTTTTGGCAGATTATTATGGAAGCAAATGCCCTGTTATTGCTATTGTAGAACCCGACAGGGCAGATTGCATTTTCCGTACGGCTGAGGCTGACGACGGCAGTTTGCATAAAGTAGGCGGCAGCCTTGCGACAATGATGGCAGGGCTTGCATGCGGTGAACCTTGTCCGTTGGGCTGGAAGCAGATAAGGGCGTACGCCGGTTATTACGCTTCCGTACCGGATGAAATTGCGGCTAAGGGAATGCGTGTGCTTGGCAATCCTGAGGGAAAAGACAGCAAAGTTATTTCCGGAGAAAGCGGTGCGGTTACGCTTGGTTTTGTGTATGAGATACTGAATAACCCTGAATTTGCAGATATAAAAAATGCCTTGAAACTTGATAAAGAATCTAGAATTTTATGTATTTCAACGGAAGGTGATACGGATAGAGCGAATTACCGCCGTATTGTCTGGGATGCTTTAAAATAAAATATAAATTTGCAAATAATCAAAACCCCCTGTTGCATAAAAGCGTAACAGGGGATTTATTTTTTATCTGTGCAATGTACAGGCTGTCAAATTTGCTTGTGGCATTATGTGTTTTCCCAAAATACAGGGCAAAATGTGTACTTTTGTAATAAACTAAAATCTATTTGACAAAAACAAAAATAAAAAACTTACAAAATTTAACAAAAATGCTGAAAAAATATTGAAAATATGTATGTAAAATTAAAAAAATCATTGACAAAAATGTAAAAAATTATTACAATTGTGAACAAGATAGTTGCAGGGCAGTTATTAAAGCATGAGGGGAGAGGCTTGGCTGCCCATAGCGGCATAATAATTATTTTAAACGAAAAGGGGAAAGAAAAATGAACAAATGGAAAAAGTTTACAAGTGCCTGTCTGGTTGCTGCTTTAAGCACAGCACTTCTGGCTGGCTGCGGCGGAGAAAAGAAGGAACAGGCTGCTGCCAATGCTAACAGCTATGTTATCGGCGCAAGCTTCGAGCTGACCGGCAATGTTGCCAACTATGGCAAATCTACCTTAAGCGGTTTGAAACTGGCTGTTGACCAGGTTAACAAGGCTGGCGGCGTTAACGGCAAACAGCTTGTTGTTGTGGAAAGCGACAACAAATCCGAGCCTGCCGAATCGGGCAACTCCGTAACCAAACTTATTACTCAGGATAAAGTTGTGGCAGTTGTAGGACCTGCTACCAGTGGCTGCGTATTTGCGGCTACTCCGGTAGTAACCAGCAACAAAGTACCTCTTATAGCTCCGTGCGCTACCGCACCGGCTATTACCGTTGAAAACGGCAAAGTTAAAGATTTTATTTTCCGCGCCTGCTTCATCGACCCGTTCCAGGGCCGCGTAATGGCTGAATTTGCAAACAAAACTCTGGGCGTAAAAAATGTAGCTATTCTGCATGACGCTTCCAGCGATTATTCTAAAGGACTTGCTGAAGTATTTGAAAAAACTTTGAACGAAAAAGGCGGCAAAGTTGTTGCCAAAGAAGCTTTCCTTTCTAAAGATATCGACTTTAAAGCTGCTTTGACCAAAATTAAAGCTGCTAACCCGGAAGCAATCTATATCCCGGGTTACTATGAAGAAGTTGCTAAAATCATTAAACAAACCCGTGAACTTGGTTTAAATGTTCCGCTTATCGGCTGCGACGGCTGGGACAGCCCGAAACTTGTTGAAATTGCCGGTGCAGAAGCTTTGAACAATACTTACTTCTCCAGCGCATTCTCCGTTCAGGATCAGACCGAATCCGTACAGAAATTCATCTCTGATTACAAAGCAATGTATCAGAAAGACCCGGACATCTTCTGCATGCAGGGTTACAACGCCGGTCTTGTTCTTGCAGATGCTTTGAAACGTGCTGGCGACGGTGCTGACGGCACTAAACTTGCTCAGGCTATTGCAGCTACCAAAGACCTGCCGGTTGCAAGCGGCACTTTAACCTATGATAAAGACCACAACCCGATTATCGCTGCTATCATCATCGAAATGAAAGACGGCGTACAGAGCTTTAAAGAAAAAATCAGCCTGTAATTAATAATTTGTAATTAAATATTTTGTAGTTATGCAGTTTATTGTAGCCCGGAAACTTGTGTTTCAGGTTTCCGGGCTATTTTAAAAATAAAATGAGGTATCAAATGAGGGGGAACTAAATATGAAAAAGGTATCCAGGGTATTATCAGCACTGATTTGCGCTTCGCTGTTAACGGCCGGGCTTACAGGCTGCGGCGGCGAAAAAAACGCCGATACCATTAAAGTTGGCGGCAACCTTGAACTTACTGGCGGCAGCGCAACTTTCGGCATCTCTTCCAAAAATGCCATTGAGTTAGCCTTTAAAGAAATAAATGAAAAAGGCGGCGTTAACGGCAAAAAATTAGAGCTGGTAGCAGCGGATAATAAATCTGAGGCTGCGGAAGCTGCCAATGCCATGCAGAAGCTGATTTCGCAGGATAATGTTGTAGCGGTTATAGGGCCGAACCTTTCTTCATCGGTAATTGCGGCATCGGCCATCAACAACGGCTCTAAGGTGCTTGATATTACGCCGATGGGGACAAACCCTAATATCACGGTTGACCCTGCCACCGGCAAAACCAAAGAGTTTAACTACCGCACCTGTTTTATTGACCCGTTCCAGGGCACGGTAATGGCAGCTTTCGCCAAAAATGACCTTGGCGTGGGCAAGGCAGCTATTTTGATTGATAATTCTTCTGATTATGCCAAAGGGCTATCGCAGTTCTTCAAAGAAAACTTTGAGAAAAACGGCGGCGTTATTACGGCAGAAGAATCTTATCTGCAAAAGGATACCGATTTTAAAGCAACTTTAACAAAAATTAAAGCAACTGCTCCGGAATTTTTATATGTGCCGGGATATTATCAGGAAGTAGGCCTGATTGTTAAACAGGCGCGTGAACTTGGCATGAATATGCCGATTGCCGGCGGTGACGGCTGGGACAGTGCAAAGCTGCCTGAAATTGCAGGTGCAGCGGCACTGAACAATACATACTTCTCCAGCCTGTATTCTCCAGATGACGCTTCCGATATCAATAAAAATTTTGTAGCCGCTTATGAAAAAACATATGGCTCAAAACCGGACGTTTTTGCAGCACTCGCTTACGATTCGGCACTGCTTGTTGCAGAAGCAATTAAAAGTGCCGGCAGCGCCGAATCTGCTAAAATTAATGAGGCCATGGCAAAAATTAACGGCTTTACCGGAGTATCCGGCAGTGTAACTTTTGATGCTCAGCACAACCCGGTTAAGAGTGCTGTAATTTTGGAATATAAAGACGGTGCGCAGTCTTTAAAAACCAAAATTAATCCCTGATAGGCAGTAAATTAATTTGTTGTAACAGAAAGGCTGCGGTTTGGCCACAGCCTTTCTGCCTTTTAACATTGTGCATGATTCTTAAAAATTTGCCGATGTTTTTAAATTTTACAGACTGGAGGAAATGTTTATGGATATGGGTTCGTTTCTGCATCAGTTTTTGCAGCAGCTCATCAACGGTATATCCCTGGGCAGCATTTATGCGCTGATTGCCCTCGGTTATACAATGATTTACGGCATCCTTAAACTCATAAACTTTGCCCACGGCGATATCTACATGCTGGGCGCTTATTGTGGGTTTGTTGCCACCACAATGCTGGGTATGTCGTTTGTTCCGGCAATTATCTTTTCAATGGCGTGTGCAGCGGTTGCAGGCATTATTATTGAACGTATTGCCTACCGCCCGATGCGTAATGCGCCGCGTATCGCAATTTTAATTACCGCTATCGGCGTATCGTTTTTGCTGGAATACGGCATGATGCTTATCGCCACCCCGCAGCCGCGCACTTTCCCGGCTGTATTTGCTGCCGATGTTTATAATATTGGTCCTCTGGTTATTAACAGCCAGCAGATAGTAATCCTCGTAAGCGCAATTATTTTAATGGCTATTCTTACTTATATCGTGCAGTACACAAAAATAGGCAAGGCAATGCGTGCGGTATCTTTTGATACAGATGCCGCAAGGCTGATGGGCATTAATATTGACCGTGTTATTTCCGCAACTTTTGCCCTCGGTTCTGCTTTGGCAGCAGCCGGCGGCGTGCTGGTAGGCATTTATTATAACTCTATCGACCCATTGATGGGCATGGTGCCGGGCATTAAAGCTTTCGTTGCCGCTGTACTCGGCGGTATCGGCATTATTCCGGGCGCAATGGTTGGCGGCATTATTCTCGGCGTTGTAGAAGCAATGGTCAGCGGCTTTATTTCTTCTACTTTCCGTGATGCAGCCGCATTTGGTATTTTAATTATTATCCTTTTGTACAAACCTGCCGGTATCTTCGGCAAAAATGTACGCGAGAAAGTGTAGGTGGCAGCTATGAATTTTCTTCGTAAATCTGATTTAAAAAGAATAGTAGCCTGCGCCATTTTGTTCGCCGCAGTGCAGGGCATGCTGTTTGCCGAAATAATCGGACCTTTCTGGGAACTGAACATTGTCCTTATTTGCATTAACATTATTCTGGCGGTAAGCTTAAACCTTATTAACGGTTATACGGGCCAGTTCTCTATCGGCCATGCCGGATTTTTGGCTGTTGGTGCTTACACCGGCGCTATTATGACTGTAAAACTTGGTTTTCCGTTTGAAGCTGCTCTTGTAGTCGGCACGGTAGCAGCAGGCTTTTTGGGCTTTTTAATCGGCCTGCCTACTTTAAGGCTTAATGGTGACTATCTTGCCATTGCTACTTTGGGCCTTGGCGAAATTATCCGCATCTGCATCCTCAACATCGATTATGTAGGCGGTGCTTCCGGTTTAATGGGCATTCCCCGTTTAACCACCTTTGCCTGGGTGTTCTGGATTATGATTTTCATTATTTTCTTTATCAAAAACTTTAAAAATTCGTCCTTTGGGCGCTGCTGCCTTGCAATCCGTGAAAACGAAATTGCAGCTGATACCATGGGCATTGATACCACTAAATACAAAGTAATGGCCTTTACTTTGGGTGCAGCCTTTGCCGGTACGGCAGGCGTACTGTTTGCGCATTATTTTTATATTGCGCATCCTGCGTCCTTCACCTTTATGCGTTCATTTGATATTCTGACAATGGTTGTTTTGGGCGGCCTTGGCTCTATGACCGGTTCCATTACCGGCGCTATATTGCTGACCTTTATTTCTGCATACCTAGCAGAATATCCGGAATGGCGTATGATTATTTACTCTGCAACGATGATTGTCCTGATGCTGCACCGTCCGCAGGGATTGTTCGGCAATAAGGAATTAAGCCTTAAAATGTTTGGCATAGGAGGTGGCAAAGATGGAAGAACTGCTGAAAGTAAATGATATATCCATGGTTTTCGGCGGTTTGCGCGCCGTCTCCAATTTCAACATGGTTATCAATAAGGGCGAACTTATTGGCCTTATCGGCCCTAACGGCGCCGGTAAAACCACTGCCTTCAACATGATTACCGGTGTTTATACGCCGACCGAAGGCGAAATTATTTTTAACGGTCAGCGCACCAGCGGCAAAAAATCCTATCAGGTAACGCAGCTTGGCATGGCGCGTACTTTCCAGAATATCCGCCTGTTCTCCGAACTTTCTGTTATTGATAACGTAAAAGTTGCCTATAACATGCATGTTAAATACGGTTTACTGGAAGCTATCGGGCGTTTCGGGCGTTATTTTACCGAAGAAGAACAGATTACCGAAAAGGCAATGGAACTTTTAAAAATTTTCCATTTGGAAGATAAAGCTGATGAGCTTGCCAAAAACCTTCCTTACGGCGAACAGCGCCGTTTGGAAATTGCCCGCGCTCTGGCAACCGAACCGAAACTTCTTTTACTGGATGAACCGGCGGCAGGCATGAATCCGCAGGAAACTAAAGAACTGATGGAACTTATCCGCTGGATTAGGGAAAAGTTTGATTTGTCCATTCTTTTAATTGAACATGATATGGGGCTTGTTATGGGCGTATGCGAACGCATTTATGTTTTGGAATACGGCATTTGCATTGCTAACGGCACACCGGACGAAATTAAACATAACAAACGTGTTATTGAAGCATATCTTGGTGAGGAGGTACTGTAATGTTAAAAGTCAACAATATTGATGTATACTATGGTGCCATTCACGCCATTAAAGATGTCAGCTTGGAAGTTCCAGACGGCGAGATTGTAACGCTTATCGGTTCTAACGGCGCAGGCAAAAGCACTACGCTGCATACTATATCCGGGTTAATTAAGCCGAAAAACGGCAGCATTATTTTTGAAGACAGGGATATTGTAGGCATACCTGCACATAAAATTGTAGGCATGGGCCTGTGCCAGGTACCGGAAGGGCGCCACGTTTTTGCTAATATGACCGTTATGGAAAACCTTGAACTTGGCGCTTACCTGCGCAGCGATAAAGCCGGCATTGCAGAGGATTTGGAAAAAATCTTCCAAAAATTCCCACGCCTTTTGGAGCGTAAGAACCAGATTTCCGGCACTCTTTCCGGCGGCGAGCAGCAAATGCTTGCCATGGGGCGCGCGCTGATGAGCCGTCCGCGCCTTTTATTGCTGGATGAGCCTTCCATGGGTCTTGCCCCGTTGCTTGTTAAGGAAATTTTTAATATAATAAAAGAAATAAATGAAAGCGGCACCACGGTGCTTCTGGTAGAACAGAACGCTAACATGGCGCTTTCCATCGCCGATAAGGCGTATGTACTTGAAACCGGACGTATAGCGCTTGCAGGCACGGCACAGGAGCTTGCCAGCAGCGAAGCGGTCCGCAAAGCATATCTGGGCGGCTGATGCCAAAAGGGAGGATTTACAATGTTAGTTAAAGAGTTTATGTCTAAAGACGTTGTTACCATTACCGAAGATAAAAACATGCTGGAAGTAAGGGAATTGATGCGCGGCTCTGATAAACGCCGTTTGCCGGTTGTTGATGACATTAACCGTGTGCGCGGCATTATTACCGATGCCGATGTAAGCCGTACTTCTCCGACTGACGCAACAACGCTTTCACGTTATGAAGCCAACTATCTTTTAGGAAAACTGAAAGTACGCGATGTTATGACGAAGAACGTAATTACAGTGCATGAAGATTCCGGCGTTGAAGACGCTGCTTACCTGCTGTATAAAAACAAAATTAATGCTCTGCCGGTTGTAAATGACGAAAACAAACTGTGCGGCATTATTACCGACAGCGATATTTTCCGTTCTTTCGTTGATATTATGGGTCTGGCGCGCACAAGCACCCGCATTACCATTGACGTTACCGATAAAGTAGGCGTTATTGCCGATATCGGTGCAATGTTCCGTGATAACGGCATTAATATCATCAGCATTGTGGCCAAACCGGAAACCGATGTTAAAACCGAACTTACCATCCGCGCCGAACTTGGCGGCAAAGGTTTGGAAATTATCGAACAGCTCCGTGAAGCAGGTTATTATGTAACCGATATTACCAACGTAAAAAGCAGAGGCTGAAATGGAACCGAAAAGTTTTAAAGTAGGCGATGTGGTAAGAATGAAAAAACCGCATCCCTGCGGCAGCTATGAATGGGAAATTTTGCGTACAGGCATGGATTTCGGCATTAAATGCCGGGGCTGCGGGCATTTTGTGATGCTGGCGCGCCCCAAATTTGAGAAAGCCGTAAAAGCGATAGTAACGGCTGAGAAATGACGATGAAGACGGTATGTTAGCATACCGTCTTTTCATTGTTCATAGATAATTTACAAGGTAAGGCAGGAAAATACCGCCATGCGCAGAAAAATATCTAAGTGTGGAAAAGAGGTATTTTATGAAGCCGGTGGAAAAACTTGCAAACGCAATAGAAGATAGATTGTCCGGACATCAGCCGGAGCTTGACCGTGACGATAATTTATGGGATGCTGCCGTGTTACTGCCTTTGGTTAGTACGCCGGAAGGCATCAGCATTTTATTTGAAGTGCGGGCAGCAAAACTTGGCTGGCAGCCAGGCGACGTATGTTTTCCGGGCGGCAGGGCAGAATGCGGCGACGACAGTTTTGCCGCTGCGGCTTTGCGTGAAACCTGCGAAGAACTTGGGCTTGCCAAAGAGCAGGTGCGTGTTATTGGCGGGCTTAATTACCTTGTAACGCATATGGGGCCCATTATTCATCCTTATGTAGGATATATTGCGGATATAAAAAGCATTAAATTTAACAGGGATGAAGTTGACGAAGTGTTTACAGTGCCGCTGGCGTTTTTGCTTGCTAATCCGCCTAAGGAAGCTGATATGCAGCTTGCCAACAAAGCCGGAGATAATTTTCCGTTCGGCCTTTTGCCGCGCCAGCCGCGCGACTGGCATAAACGTAAAGGCTATAAAGTTTATTTTTACGAATACGGCGGCCATGTAATCTGGGGGGTAACCGCGCGTATTCTGCACGGATTTTTAAACAGGTTTGCCGCAGAACTTAATGCGGCGGCAGAGGGGGAAATAACTTGCTGACATCGCATGTCAAAAAATTACTGGTACTGGCGCTTATTTTAATAGCTGCAGCCAGTTACTGGTCCTATTCGTTTATTGATAACAGCGACAGCCCGCTGGATAATTTAAAAAGGGAAGAACGCCTTGATTTAAAGAAAAACATTGTTGTTTTAGGCGTTGATGAACGTCCTTCGGAACATGATGGCGGGCGCAGCGATACGCTGTTTGTGGTAATGCTTGATACTGATAACAAGGATGTTTCGCTGCTTTCTGTGCCTCGTGATACAAGGGTAAAAATTCCCGGTTACGGCTGGGATAAAATTAACCATGCCTTTGCATTTGGCGGGCATAAACTGACACAGGAAACCACGGAAGAACTTTTGGGCATCCGTATCAACAATTATGTAATGATTGATTTTAAAGGCTTTAAAGGCTTGGTGGATGCTATTGGCGGCGTAGACATTGAAGTTGAAAAACCAATGAGCTATTATGACGAGTGGGACGGTTTTACCATTGACCTTGCTCCGGGCATGCAGCATATGGATGGCGAAAAGGCAATTCAGTATGTACGCTACCGTGATGAAGAAGGCGACATTGGGCGTATTAAACGCCAGCAGAAGTTTTTGCGCGCCGTCTATAACAAAGTAACATCGGTGGAAATTATTCCCAAACTGCCGGCTTTGGTAGAACAGGCAAATAAAATGGTTGATACCGATTTATCACTGGGCGATATGATGGATTTGGCGCAGGCGCTGAGCGGTATGATGAATAAGCAAGGCGGCCTGCATGCGGCAATGGTTCCCGGCCTGCCGGAATATATCGACGGCATTAGTTACTGGATTCCGGATATTACCGATTTGCGCAGCCAGATGGCAGAAATGCAGGGCGCAGAGATGAGTGAGCGTTACCGCATTGGTGCTGAACGTATGGAGGCTGAATATATCCGCAACCTTGAACGCGCCAAAAAAGAAATTGAGGACGAACTTAACGGCGTTACTGACGAAGAAAACAGCGAAGAAGTAAAAGATGGCGATAAAGACGAAGAAACTGAAAAAATAAAAGACGGCGACAGGGAAGAACGCAAAGATAAAAAAGCCGCAGTTAAAAACAGCAAAAATGCTGACGAAGACAAAAAATCTTCCGGCAGCAAACGCAGCGCCAAACAGGCAGCGCAGGAATTTGCAGGTGATGTAAACGGCGGCGCAGAAGTTAAGGAAACACCGCAGCAGAATTACGGCGGCGTAATCCGTGTGGTTGTTATTAACTGCAGCGGCGACCCTGCTAAAGCAGCCAGTGCCCGCGAACGTTTAAGCAATATGGGCATGAGCGTAACAGACGGCGGCAGCGGCAATTTGCGTGAAGAAACGCTTGTAGTATCTACAACCACCAGCGGGCGCGTGGTAACGCGGCTTACGGAAGCGCCTTTTGTACATGGTATGAGCATCAGCCGTAATCCCGGCGCCGATTATGACGGCATTGTATATGTCGGCAAAGACTATAAATAGCCAAAACTGTTTCATAAGACACAAAATTTAAAGAATTTATAATTTACCCCTTGCGTATTGTATACAAAAATGTTATACTTAAATCATCAAATAGCCCCTCATTTGGCCCTTCTCGTAAGGGCTTTTTTTTTACCCATTTTGCGGTTTTACAAAAATTTTACGGGTGTTGTGCATTTTAACATCGATGTAATTAATATATAATAAAAGATATAGTTTTTCAGTAGGAGTAAAAAACATGCTTTACAATGACAGAGCTGCCTTAATTTTGCAGCAGCTGCAATTAAAAAGCAGCATAAAAGTAACGGAAATTGCCAAAATGCTGGGCGTATCGGTGGATACCGTACGCCGTGATTTAAAAACTTTGGAGGAACAGGGGCAGCTTAAATGCGTACATGGCGGAGCAAGCCTGCCGGATTATATGTTAGCGTTCAGCAATTTCAGCGGGCGTGAGATAATTCATATCGAAGAAAAACGGCGCGCGGCGCTGAAAGCGGTGGAACATATCCGTTCCGGCAGCGTTATTGCGCTTAATTCAGGCACGACCAATGTTATTCTTGCTCAGGAACTGATTAAACGCTTTACGGATTTAACGGTTATTACCAATAATATTTCGGCAGCCATGGTGCTGATGCAGAATCAGTCGCTGCGTACAGTGTTGTTGGGCGGCGATTTAGACAGCCTGGAGCATTCTACTTACGGCAGCGTGTGTGAGCAGGAAATGCAAAAATATTATCCTGATATGTGCCTGCTTTCCGTTAATAGTGTAGATGCCGAGGCTGGTTATACCGATTTCAGGTTTGCGGAAATTGGCGTAATGCAAATTATGGCGCAGCACTCCGATAAGGTGCTGGCGGTGATGGACAGCAGTAAACTGAACCGCCGCTCTAAAAAAGTAATTATGCCTAACAGCATGATAGACCTTTTAATTATGGACAGCGTTACCCCTGCACAGAAAGAGCAGTACCTGCTTGCAGGAATCCGCATAGAATAGAAAAAAAAAAAGAAAACCGCAGCATGGAGATTTTCCATTTGCTGCGGTTTTTATTTTACAAGGATTTTAAAATTACTTTATTTATATTTGCTTGCAGGTTTGTGCTGTCAGCGTTATTATAAAACTGTAAAAAACAGCAAATAATTAAAAATAATAACGCAAAAAACAGCAAAGGAGTAATGAAATGGCAAAAGAAGAAATCAAACTTGTAGTATTCGACTGGGCAGGCACAACAACGGATTTCGGCTCAAAAGCCCCGGTAGATGTGTTTGACAGAACTTTCCGCCAAAAAGGCCTGGAATTTACGCCGGATGAAATTAATGCGCCGATGGGCATGGAGAAAAAAGCGCATATTAAAACCATGCTGGCAACGGAACGCGGCAGCAGGATGTGGAATGAGGTTTACAGCCGCAGCTGGAATGAAGAGGACATTGAAGATGTTTACCAATGCTTTGAAGCAAACCTGCGCACCGTGGTTACGGAATATGCCAAACTCATTCCCGGTGTTAAAGAAACGGTCGGCAAACTGAGGGAGATGGGTTTGAAAATAGGCTCTACTACCGGTTACACATCTGAAATTATGCAGTACGTTTTGCCGGCTGCCAAAAAGCAGGGCTATGAACCTGATTGCGTGGTAACGCCGGATGTTACTGAATACAGCCGCCCGACACCATTTATGGTGTTTGAATGTATGCGTCAGTTAAACGTATACCCGCCTAAACTGGTAGTTAAGGTTGGCGATACGGTAATGGACATTCTGGAAGGCAAAAACGCAGGCTGCTGGTCTGTAGGTATTATTAAGGGCAGCAGCGTGGTTGGTTTAAGCGAAGCCGAATATAACGCGGCCGATGCTGAAACACTGGCAGCCTTAAATGCCAGGGCAAGGCAGATTTACCTTGAAGCCGGTGCGGATTTTGTTATTGATGATATTACCGGGCTGCCGGAAGTTATTGAAAAAATTAACGCAGGCTTATGACAGGGAGGAACTTTAGTTGGATTGTTATTATAACCCCGTAAAAACTTATTTGGGTACAGGCAGTTTGTCTGTGCTGCCCAAGCTGGTTAAGGAATTGGATCCCGGCAAGATTCTGCTGCTCATCTGGGATGAAAGTGTACTGCAAAACCGTTTTATTAAAGCAGCCGCAGCGGAATGGAAGGATAAATTAACCATAAAAAACTTTGCCTGGAGCAATCCGGAGCTGCTCCAACTGTATGAAATGTATAACGAAACAAAAAACGCAGGTTTTGAGCTGATTATTGCCGTAGGTGGCGGCAGCGTACTTGACGTTGGCAAATCGTTATGCTGCCTGTATGCACAGGATATTGCTTTGCCTGAAGAACTGCGCACCCTGATTGAAACTAAAAATTACAAGGAACCTGCCTGCAAGTGGATTGGCGTACCTACAACCGCCGGCACCGGCAGTGAAGTAACCTGTTGGGCAACGGTTTGGGACAGCGCGCACGACAAAAAATATTCTGTTGATACACAGGCTAATTATGCTTACGCCGCTGTTGTTGACCCGGAACTTGCCAATACAATGCCGGTTAAACTGGCCGTATCTTCCGCTCTTGATGCTGTTTGCCACGCGGCGGAAAGTTACTGGTCTAAGGCAAGCAATGCGGTATCCCGTGCGGCGGCTTTGGCAGCCATTAAAACTATTATGGATAATTTAAATGGGCTGTTATGCGGCAAAGAAGAAGCGCATGAAGCTATGGCCCAAGGCAGTCTGCTGGCAGGTATGGCTTTCAGCAACACGCGCACTACCGCCTGTCACTCTATTTCTTATCCGCTGACAATGAAGTACCACATTCCGCACGGCGTGGCAGTTAGTATTTTACTTGCTCCTGTTATGCAGCTTAATATGCCGTATATTAAAAACGGCAAGGAACTTTTGGCTGCTTTTGGAGCGGACAGCGCAGCAGAAGTTGCGCAGAAAATAACGGATATTTTGGAGAAATCCGGCAGCCCGGCTAAGTTAAGCCAGTGGGGCGCAGCAGAAGAAGATTTTGCAGATCTGGCTGCCCACAGCATGACTAAAGGGCGTGCTGATAATAACCCGGCAGAACTGACGAAAGCAAATGTAACCGAAATTTTAAAAACAGTGTTTTAAAAAGGAGAAGAAACGATGAAAAAAAGTGTAGCCTGCATTTTACTTTCCGCCATGGTGGCATTTGGCAGCTTTGCAGCCGGCTGCGGCGGCAATAACGAACAAGCCGAAAAGAAAACTTTTACCATTGCTTATGCGCCTAACGAATCTACCGAGCAGAGTACCGATGCCAGAAGCACGCTGGCCAGAGACCTTGGCAAAGCCATTAACATGGAAGTAAAGGAAATACAGGCGAGCGATTACACTGCTATTATTGAAGCGCTGCGCACCGGCAAGGCTGATATGGCATATTTGGGGGCGCTTTCCGTAGCGATGGCGGCAGACCGTGCCGAAGCAACACCGATTGTTATGAAAGCACCGGATGGCGACAAGGCTAAAGCAGTATATCATTCCGTATTTATCGTTAACGCCAATAATAAAGAAATTAACGGCATTAAAGATTTTAAAGGCAAAACCATAGCCTTTGTAGACCCGGATTCTACCTCAGGCAATTTAGTGCCGACCTCGGAAATTATGAAGGCTTTTCCGGATGCGCATTTAACTAACGAAAAAATCCATACCAACGGTGAATTCTTTGAAGCCGTAAGCTTTTCCGGCAAGCATCAGGCAGGTTTGCAGGCTGTAATAAAGGGCGATGTTGATATTGTGCCTATCTCTGACCAGATTATGGAATCGGAATTTAAAAATGGCAATGCCGATCGCAATGCCGTAAGGGTTGTGCATTCTTCAGCAGCAATTCCGGCAGAAGCCATGATTGTTGGCAAAACGGTCAACGAAGATTTAAAGAAAACTTTGACTAAATTTTTGGTAGATTACAATAACAAAGATTATTTTGCGAAAGTAATAAAAGTACCCAATGCACGTTTTGTAGAGTGCAGCATGGCAGATTATCAGCCGATTGTTGAGCTGAATAAAAACATCAACGCTCATTGATGATAAAGCCGTAAGGCGGGAGAATTTTTATGGAAACTGTTTTGAATTTTAAAAACGTAAATAAATATTACAGCAATAATGTGCATGCCCTGCATGATATTAATTTAAGCATCGGCGCAGGAGAATTTGTATCGGTTATCGGTCCCAGCGGCAGCGGCAAAAGCACGCTGCTGCGCACAATTAACCGCCTCATTGATGTATCGGACGGCAGCATTGTGCTTGATGGTGAGGATATTACCGGCATTGGCGGCAAAAAACTGCGTGCTGTGCGCCGCAAGGTTGGTATGATTTTCCAGAATTACAACCTTGTGTACCGGCTGTCGGTGCTGCAAAATGTTCTGCACGGATATCTTGGTTATCTGGATGGTTTGAAAGGCATTTTGGGCATTTATCCTGAAGAAGAAAAACTGCGTGCTATTAAACTGCTTGAAGAAATGGGGCTGGGGGCATTCTGTTATAACCGCGCGTCCGATTTATCCGGCGGGCAGAAACAGCGTGTCGGTATTGCCCGGGCAATTATGCAGAAGCCAAAAATTCTGCTGGCTGATGAGCCTATCGCTTCGCTTGACCCTTCCAGCGCCAAAAATATTATGGATATTTTGGCAGGGCTTGTTAAAAACAAAAAAATTACCTGTATTGTTAATTTACATCAGCTTGAGGTTGCCAAAAAATATTCTACCCGCATTATTGGTCTTTCTAAAGGTACGGTTGTTTTTGACGGTACGCCTGATGAACTTACGGAAGAAGTTGTGGAGAAAATTTACGGCACTAAAAGTACCAATTTAATTGGAGGAGCAGAGCATGAAACGCAGCATTTCGATTGTGTCGCCTGCTGAAAAAAGGGTTTATGATGTATTTTTTGCGGCAGTGGCTGTGCTATTTGCCTTGTGCAGTTATTTCACTGAGTTTTCTCCGCTGAGCGTTTTAACAAGTTCAGACCAGTTTTGGACATTTTTGGCGGAAGATTTCTTCCCTCCGGAAGTGCCGGTTGGCAGCAAACTGGCCATTATTACCGACAGCGTGCTGGTAACAATTGCCATGGCTGTTTCCTCTACCACCATTGCCGCAGTATTGGCGTTCTTTACAGCGCTGTTTGCCAGTGAAATGGTGTCGCCTTTCCCCAAAATGGCCAAAGCAGTGCGCGGTTTTGCTACCTTTTTACGTAATATACCGGCACTGGTATGGGCGTTTATTCTGTTTTCATCATTGGGCATTGGTACCGGCGTTGGTTTCTGCGCTTTGCTGATAACAAGCTTTGCCTTTATGGTAAGGGCATTTACGGAAACAATGGAGGATATATCTGTTGATTGCCTTGAAAGCTTGCAGGCAGTTGGCGCCGGTTTTTGGCAGCGTGTAGCGCACGGCATTGTGCCAAGCTGCATAAGCGGCTTTTTAGCATGGTTTTTGTACTGCCTTGAGGTTAACGTAAGGGCGTCTACCATAGTCGGCATGGTTGGCGGCGGCGGTGTTGGCATGGTGCTGTTTTCTTATATCAAATCCTTTAATTACCATATGGCTTTCAGCATCATCCTTATTATTGCAGTGGTGGTAATTGTTGTAGACAGAATTACCGGCGCCATCAGAAAGGAGCTTGAGCGATGAAGGAAGCAGCGGCGGTCAATATCCGCTATGGTTTTAATAATAAAATAAAAACAGGCTACTCGTATCAGAACAAGGCAATACCGCTGTTTATGGCAGGTACGGCAGCCTTGTGTGTGCTGAGCCTGGCTTACCTTGAAATTGACTGGCTTAAACTTCTTGGCCGCGTGCCGGATATAGGCAATGTGTTTTACCGCCTGGCGCAGTTTGATTTTAAATTTATGGATTTAATTGCGCAGGCGATGTGGGAAACTGTTTGCATAACCGTGCTTTCTACTCTGTACAGCGTGGTTCTGGGTTTGTTTTTTGGTATGCTGGCGGCGGAAAATATTTTCCGTATGCGCTGGTTTGCTGTACTGGTGCAATCGTGGTTTACGTTTTTGCGTGCCGTGCCGACACCGGTATGGGTGCTTTTGATGATGGTTTGCCTCGGCATGGGGCCGGCGGCGGGCATTGCCGGTTTGTGCGTGCATACAACGGCATTTTTTACAAGAGCGTTTGCCCAAAGTTTTGAAAGCATACCTGCTGAAACCATTGAAGCATTGGAAGCAACCGGCGTGGGGCGTATCGGCGTGTTCTTCAACGCAGTGCTTCCGGCAGCGCTTTCACAGCTTGTAGCATGGATTGCCATGCGTTTTGAAATAAACTTTTCGGAATGTGCCATTTTGGGCATGATAGGCGCGGGCGGCATCGGCTATATTATATCTCGCAGCATACAGGGCTATGAATACGGCACGGCAGGCGTTGCCATATTATTGGTGTTTGTTTTTGCCTACACCATTGAAAGGGCGTTCATTTTCATAAAAAATAAATTGCGTTGAGTTGTTTTGGTTTTACCCGTAACTTGATGGTTGCGGGTATTTTTTATGTCTCTTTCTTTTGCTTTTTGCCGTTAGTTATTGTAAAATAATAAGATAGTAAGATTGAAAACCTAAGGAGCGATAGATGTGAGTACAAATTTAGAAGTAGGTATTGTAGGCCTGCCTAACGTAGGCAAAAGCACTTTGTTCAACGCTATTACCAAAGCGGGTGCGGAAGCGGCAAACTATCCGTTCTGCACCATCGAGCCGAATGTGGGCGTTGTTGATGTTCCTGACGCGCGTTTAAACGTGCTGGGCGAAATGTTTAAATCTAAAAAAATCGTGCCTGCGGCAATGCGTTTTGTCGATATCGCAGGGCTTGTAAAAGGCGCATCCAAAGGCGAAGGCCTCGGCAATAAATTCCTTGCGCATATCCGCGAGGTAGACGCTGTTGCGCAGGTTGTGCGCTGCTTTGAGGACGGCAACATTACCCACGTTGAAGGCAGCATCGACCCGCTGCGCGATATTGAAATCATTAATACCGAGCTTTGCCTAGCCGATATGGAAACCGTGGAAAAACGCCAAGAACGTCTGGTTAAGCTTTTAAAAACCGGCGATAAAAAAGTACCGGTAGAAAAAGCCGTGCTGGATAAGGTTATGGAAGGTTTGGGCGATGCTATCCCGGCACGCCGTTTGGGCCTGACCGATGAAGAAAAAGAGTTTTTGACCGAACTGCACCTTTTAACCATGAAACCGGTGCTGTATGTGGCCAACGTTGCCGAAGACGAAGTGGCAACACCGGAACAGAACCCGCATGTGCAGGCTGTTATGAAATACGCCGCTGAAGAAAATGCGGAAACCATTACCGTTTCTGCCAAAATGGAATCGGAAATTGCCGAACTGCCGGACGATGAAGCCAAAGAATTTTTGGAAATGGCTGGTTTGGAAGAAACCGGCCTTGACCGTTTGATTAAAGCAGGCTTTAAACTTTTGGGTTTGATGACCTATTTAACTGCCGGTGAAACCGAGAGCCGCGCCTGGACTATTAAATGCGGCACCAAAGCACCGCAGGCGGCAGGTAAAATCCACAGCGATTTTGAACGCGGCTTTATCCGTGCCGAAATTGTATCTTATGATGACCTTGTAGCCTGCGGCAGCAAAGCGGCTGCGCGCGATAAAGGGCTTGTGCGTCTTGAAGGCAAGGATTACGTAATGCAGGACGGCGACGTTGTAGAGTTCCGCTTTAACGTATAATAAAATATTTGCTGTTTACAGCATTAAGCAGGCAGTGTTTAGCACACTGCCTGCTTTTTAGTATTTAAAATAAAAGTTGTGATTGTTTGCTGCAAGCATAAAAAAACACCCGCGCTTTAAAAGCACGGGTGTTAATTTTTATAAGGTTTTAACTTTTATTACAGAGCAGCGGGAATGTCGCCGTCTTCGGAAAGTTTGCCTTTAAGGTCGTGGTCAACCATTGCGCATACGCATGCATCGGACCATACGTTTTCAGCGGTTTCAATCATGTCGATAATGGTATAAATCGGCAGGATGATACCCATTAAACCAATCGGTGCGCCAATGCCTGCCATCAGGGAGAGGGTCAGAAAGTAGCAGCCCATCGGTACGCCTGCGTTGCCTACAGCGGCAAGAACCGCGATGCAAACCCAGGTCAGCATGGTGGTCATGGTCAGTTCAAAACCTGCATTCTGCATAATGAACAGAGAAGTTATCAGAATGAAAGCTGCACAGCCGTTCATGTTGATGGTGGTGCAAATAGGCAGTACGAAGCGGGAAACTTTCGGGTTAACTTTCAGGTTTTCTTCGGAGCAGGCCAGGGTTACAGGCAGGGTGCCGGCAGAACTCTTGGTGAAGAGCGCAACTGCAATAGCCTGAGCCATCTGGCGCATAACGTAAATCGGGTTAAGGCCGCGCAGAACAAGGATAATAGGCAGAACGATGAAGAACTGGATAGCATTGCCGAGCATTACAACTGCGGTGTATTTGCCGAGTGCGCCAACGATAACGCCTGCTTCAATCTGTGCGGAAAGCTGTGCTGCAAAGGCTACGATGCCAATCGGCAGAACGTAGAGGATAGCACGGATAAGGGTGAAGGCAATTTCCTGAACGCCCTGAATAACTTTCAGGATCGCTTCGCGGTTTTCGGTTCTGGGCATGAAGGCCAGTGCCAGACCAACAGCAGCAGCAATAAGCATAACGGAAAGTACGTTGCCGCTGAGGAACGGAGCCAGTACGTTGTTCGGAATAACGCCGAGAATATGGTCATAGTAGCTGAGTGCTGCTACGCTCTGGCCTTTAACAACTTCGGAACCTGCATTAACAATATCTGCCGGCAGGTTTTCCGGGGCAATGTACAGGTACAGCCCAAGGCCGATAAATGCTGCGAGGAAGGTGGTAAGCAAAGTGTAAATAACTGCATGAGCAAAAATAATACCGGTTTCTTTGTTACCGCCAAGTGCAGCCAGCGTTGTAATAACTGCCAGTGCGATGGTAGGAACTGCAATGAACTGGAACAGGCGGGTGAATACGGTTGCTACAAAGCCGAAGAATTCATTGAGCGCCGGAATACCCATCCAGCCTAAAACAGCGCCGACAATCAAAGCTGCAAACCACAGAACAAACTGGCCGTTATTGGATTTGGCTCTGCTTTCGCGTATTGCGGCTTCCGCTGTTTCCTTCACATTAACTTTCTTTTTTTCGTCAGTCATGTGAGATACCTCTTTTCTTTTTAGAATTTTGCAAAGCAATGTTTAGCCAATGCCGTTGCTTTGTCTTATACGATTAATTATACCATATAATAGCATAATAGCAAGGAAAAAGTATACACTAATTCGATTATACTATAATTTTGGCAGAAAATTCTAAATTTCATTATTAATAAAGCGATAAAATTTTATAAAAATATCAATACCTGTTTTTTCTGTTAAATATGATATAATTAAACTATCTTATAAATGAGGTGACGGCGATGAAAAAATTTTTATTAAGCCTTACAGTGTTATGCACTTTGCTTGTTTTTAACGCAGCATCCGCACTGGCGGCAGAATTCGGGCCCGGCCAGCGCACGATTGAGCTTTTGGGCGGAGCTTTGAACAGCGATAAACATCCTGTGCATTTGGTTGTGCAGCAAACCATAGATATGAAGGATGTGCTGGAACCAGATGCCTATGCCAAGCTCTCAGCGGCGCAGAAAGTGCATTACATCCGCACGGAATATAATGAAATGAACGGCGTTAATGCCGAGCGCAGCATTACAACAGACGGTGAAGGCAAAGTAGTGCGTGATTACGCAAGTTTTGCCAAAGGCGGCCGCTGGTATTTTATTGATTACGTTAATAAAACTTATGACGAACTGCCTGATTTGCCGGGCATGAGCCTGCCTTTTGCCGAAACGCTGGTAAGCTGGTTTAACGAACGTCCGCAAAGCGGCAATGACAGCCTCAGCGGCGATGATTATGATATGATGACGCAGGGTGAGCGGGTAATGTACTTTTATTTTGCCAAAGGCACTGCCGATTGGAAAGGTTACGAAGTAAACACACTGCCGCGCTTTAATGTAGTGGAGTTCAGCAATACGGTTGATGCTGAAACGGCCTTTGCCCTGCCGCCGGCAGATTTTACACGCAAAGCTAACGAACAAATGCGCAGCTATGCTGCCAAACTTATGCAGAACAGATAACGGAGCCTAATCATGAAATTATTAAAAACTTATCTGCTTGGCATTTTTACAGTTTGCCTGCTGCTTTTTGGCACACAATCCGCATTGGCGGAAGAAATTGAAGGCGTAGAGCCGGGTAATGCCTACATACCGGAAGATACGGTTATAAATTTGGTGCTGCTTGATAAACTTGACAGCAATGTCAATAAAAAAGGCGATACAGTTAATTTTGAACTGAAAGATGACCTTGCAGTGGAAAACATAGTTATCTTACCCAAAGGCAGCAAACTTAGCGGCGTTATCCGCAAAGCCCACGGCAGCCGTATTTTTAACCAAAGTGCGGTTATACGCATCCGGCTGGATGACGTAATTTTGCCCAACGGCAAACCGGTTGCCTTTAAACAGGACGTTAAAATAAAAGGCGGCATAAATTACGCCAATATGGCGATTGGTACGGCTATTGGCTTTGTGGTGCCGCTTTCCGGGATGTTTTTTAAAGGCAGGGAAATTGACTGCCCGCCCGGTACAATTATTGATTATGAACTTAAAGATAATGTTGATTTGGGGCTGACTAAAATGGATTTGGTAGAAATGAAAAGCCTTGAACGTGCGCAGAAAGCCGCAGCATAAAATAAACCGGCAGGTTATCCCTGCCGGTTTTTGTATAAAGCATGAAAGCAAAATAAAAAATCCTGCTTAAAAAGCAGGATTTTTTGATTTATGGTGCCTCAGCACAGAATCGAACTGTGGACACAAGGATTTTCAGTCCTTTGCTCTACCAACTGAGCTACCGAGGCATAATGGCGACCCGGATGGGACTCGAACCCACGACCTCCGCCGTGACAGGGCGGCATTCTAACCAACTGAACCACCGGGCCATTCAAACCATGTAGGCATATTATATGGCATTTACATCAAGATGTCAAGAGTTTCAGACAATAAATTTATTACATTCGTTACGCTTTGCCAAGTTTTTGCAATGCCTGTTCCAGATTATTATCCAGCAGATTTTCCAGATCTTTTAAATTTCGGCAATCAAATTCATGTGTTATTCCTGTCATAAACCGTTTTTTCGTTTCAGCAAAAAACTCATCGCGGAAGCTATTATAGAAAAACACCAGCTGATTACCATGTTCAAAGTCACTGTAATCAATAAAAAGCGTTGAACCATTGATATAATCGATGGGATTGTCAGGAGTTATATACAATTCAAAAGCACCTATTTTCTGCGGCAGCTTGCCGGTATACGCCCAGTTCAGAAGTCCGGCTTCCTCTATCAAGGTTCCCATCTGATGCTTCTTTTCCCTGTTCACGTCCGCTAAAAGCTCCGGCAGCTTTTCATGCATCATTTTAGCAAATTTATCCCTGTCGCGGCAAAAATAGCGAATATCTCTGAACGTATGCATGCCAATCGTTTTTACAGGTACATAATCAAAGGTTTCCGAAGTATAAATCAAATCAAGCTTGCTGTGCATTGCTTCATTACTATATGAAGCAATCGTTAAGATCTGTCCGTCTATTCCCTGTCCCATTGTTAACTTAAAGCCATCTATTTCCTGCGGCAGTTCTTTTAAAAACTCCCACTCGCCAAGCTGCGCCTCTATCTCTGTGATTTTAGGCTGTCCCATGCTAACACCTCTCTATCCTTTTATGCTCAATTACTAATCTATAATTTATTATTGTAGCACAAATGCACTGCTGATAGCAAAGAAAGCTGCTGCCCAAAGGCAGCAGCTTTTTCAAATCCTGCATAAAATTTTTAGAATGTCATTTCCGCACCAACACGCCACAACCTTCCCGAATAACGCATACTGGTAATCTTTTTATCAAAAAGATTATCGATTCCGGCATAAGCACGATATTTATCGCCCCAGCGTTTATTAACGACAAAATTAAACGTATTGATACTGTGATCTTCACTGTCTGCCCTATAATCAGAATACCACTTATTCCAGGCAGTAATATTCCATTCCTGTTTTACAGGCTCTGTCCACATCAATTTTGCTGTATAAGTATTACGGGCGCTGTAATTCAAACGTGTATTAGTCTTATCGTTCATAGCATCCAGATAATCATAATTACCGATTACTGTAAAACCATTTCCCAAGTCATGCTTGATTTCAAATTCAACACCCTCTGAAGAAGACTTTTCTATATTCATATATTGATAATTAGGCGCTAAACTGTAATCCATAGCAATGGCATCAGTCTTTTTGTTTTTGAAATATGTTAATTTAATTGCAGTATCATCGCCAAATTCCTGTTCATATGATAACTCATAGCCCTTTGATTTTTCAGGACGCAGATTCGGATTGGAATAAGTACCATATAATTCTGAAATAGACGGTGCTCTGTAACCTTCTCCATAATTAGCCTTAAGCCTTGAGCCCTCTGTAAAGGAATATGTCGCGCCAATATTCGGAGAAGTCTCGCTGCCAAAGCTGTCATGGTGATCATAGCGAACAGCCGGAATCAGCAATAGTTTCTCACCCAGTTTCAATTCGTCATGTATAAATAAAGAATATTGATCAGAACTTTCGTCAATACTGCTGTCTTTGCGACCGTCAGTTCTGAACTCGCCGCCGAAAGTCAAACGATTATTATTGTCTAGCTTGATCGTATCACGTGCTTCAATATTCCAAAAATTAAATTTGGAGCTTCCCACACTATTTGCGCTCATAGCACTGGTAACATCTTTTTTTAATTCACCGTAAGTTGCGCTTAGCATATAATTACTGTTATCATTCTGTCCGTTATAAGTAAGGCTGGCACTTTTCCTATCTACATTATATATACCTAAATAAGAAAAAGGACCGCTGGCACTGGTAAATTTTTTGAACTGCTGATTGGTATTCTCATAGTTCAGATATAAATTTAAACTGTTGTTTTGGTCCATTTCATAATCTACATCCAAGCTATAATTTTGAGACGGTCCAAAATATTTACTCATATTGGCATCATCCCATTTAAAATAGCGGACTTTAGTAAAGTTAGCATCAAAAGCAGCACTTAACTTACCGTCTTTGCCGCTGTCAAAATGGTAATAATTACTCATTTCACGGCTATTTGTAGCTACACCTACAGTCATTGATTTTTTTTCAGATTTTTTCGTAATAATATTAATAACACCAGCTGAGGCCTCTGATCCATATAATGCACCTGATGGCCCGCGAAGCACTTCGATTCGTTCTATATTGTTCACATTCAGCCGTGACAGCACATAGGTATTAGTAGAAACCTGGCCATACCCTTCGCCGGGAATACGACGCCCGTTAAGCAAAACCAAAACATCATTTTTCCCGCTGCCTCTGATTCCCAAAGTGTGCCCTACACCCGCAGCTTCCGGTATTTCTATGTTAGTCGCCGTACGTAAGGCATCTATAACATTGGTTGCCCCAATATTCTGGATATCCTCTTTTGTTATAACTTCCACACTCTGAGGAACTTCTTTTCTGCTCAATTCTGTACGGGTAGCAGTTACCACATATTCATCTAAAGTAAATTTCTGTGGTTCTTCAGCATATACCGCTGTGCCCCCCAAAATGACATTTGTGCCAACAACTAATGTCATCAATATTTTCCTGTTGAAAAATTGTTTGTTTTTTATTTTCATCATAATATCCTTCCTCTGATCATTATTCTTTTTCTACTCTTGGAAAATAAATAATATATTCGCCGTCTTTTTTATCATCAGCATAGGTTTCCATATAGTTTTTAGATTCCGGCATGTCTTTAGGCGTAATTACACCTACTTTTAACGCCGGATTCAATGCTTCCAATTTTTCGACAGTTCCCAAAGGTCCGTCGGAATGAAAGCAGCCGTTGATATGAAAAATTACCTTATCCTGATTATCCTGCCAATAATAAAAAATACTTTCCGCCATCTTATCATCTTTTATGCACTGTGCGGCAAATACCTGATCTATCCGTTCCTGCGGAATTCGCATCGGTGTTTGCCCCTTAGTCATATAAGCAGCAAACTTCTCTTTATACTTTCCTGCAGGCGCATAGGTCCTGACCGGTAAATATTGCTTATCCAGCTCTGCTACTGCAGCTAAAGTTCCATCTTTCGCCAATTTTGCTGCTAAAAAACGTGGTATATTGCTGGCTAAGACTGGCAGCTTATGTGCTTTTGCAAATTCTACCAGCTGACGGTAATCTGTTTTATATCTTGGCCAGGGACGCGATTTTGCCAGAAATTCCTCCTCCGTAATTCTACCGGCTAAATACTCATTTAAAACGAACTGGTTATCTGCCTCAAACATTTCCAGTGACAAAACAAGCTTGTCACCATGAATGGCATACAGTTGCTGCAGCATTTCATATTCCAGCTCATGCAGTACATCCTGATCATGAAATTCACCAAAAAAAACTACATCATAATCAACAAAGTTTTCAGCCATTTCAGCAAGAGTAACGGCTTTTCTGTCTGCCGCAGAAATAATAACCGTATCTTTTACTGTTGGCAATGCGGCATGTGCTGATTCTGCCATACTCATAATGAGGCACATGCATAAAAATTTTAAAAACCGTTTCATTCGAACTCCCCCTAAAATTTCCTTATAATGAATACTAAAACAACAACAGCGTCAGCCTCCTTTTTATTATAAAAATATAGTATGGAATCTTTCAGGCCCATAACTTACCGGCATTTAGCCTGTCCAGAAAAATTTTTCTTACGCGCCAAGTTACCCTTAGCTAACCTTTTTGTTTTTAAGTATCCCCTCACGTATTATATCTAGAGGGGATACTTAAAGTTTCTATTATTAAGCTAAAGTCTGATAATATGCTTCGATAGTTTCCAGTAAGAAATCTGTCCCCTTTTCGCCAAGCAACGGCAAATGTGTCGCTATCTGGGCTCCGTCAATAAAAGGAGCACTTACTCTCAATACGACATTACTGCTATCACAAAGCTTGTGCGAAACATCGTCTGCCAGAACAAGTGTCTTCTGCAATTTTTTTAATATATCAATTTTTTCTTTTTCCACAGATATATATCGAATATCCAACTCAGGCTCAACGATACTTTTTAAAGAATGGCTGCAAAGTTTATACTTAACATCGATCCCTACAGACCGAAGAAAAGCACTCAACCCTTTAACCAGGTCATACTCGCCGATCACAGCTGCCTGAGGTGTTTTTTTTCTGCCCATCATCATAGCATACATTTTTAAAGACGCTGTATTCTGTGCTTTAAGACGTAATCTGGCGCACATTTTAACGTCAGGTAGCTGTCCCAGAATTTTACCGACTTCTTCTAACCATGCTAAAGTTGCTGCATAACCGTAAGGAGCACTGACAACAAATGGCATATCAAATTTATTTTTCAGCACTTCTGCTGCTGGTAAACCTTCCTGACGCATTACCAAATTTATTTCAGCTGTGCCGATATCACCGATTTCATCAACAGATGTTTCATAGCACAGGCAGGTATGCATTTCATAACCAAAGGCTTCACGCATCAAGTTCTGCAGTTCCCATACATCCGACGCGGCACGATAACTGCCCATTGACGCGCCAATGATATTAAATATTTTCTTTCTCTTTCTCTGTTCTTTACAAGAAAGATTATTGACCAGCAATTTATAAACTTCAGTCAGACCTATGCTGTAGTCGCCCCTAAATCCTCCCTGCTCAAATGCAACCAGCTTCGCCTGAACTTCTTTCTGCATATAATTGCAAACGCCTTTTATATCAGTACCAATAACTGCAGAAATAGAAGATGCCACGACAAAAATAACTTTTGGTTCATAGCTTTTATCCAATTCGACAATAGCTTCTTCCAAACGGGTAACATCGCCCATAACCACATCGTCTTCGTTCATATGTGTTGTAAACAGCCTCTGCTGCCAGTCTACTCCTAAAGCTCCATAAAAACCCATACTAAAATGGGTTGTCCCGGCCGGGCCATATTCAAGAATGATGCTGTCTTTTACGCTGAGCAGACTCCAAATGATACCCATTCTGTCTGATGGAACAGGCAAATATCTGCATAAACTCATAAGCACAGCTCCTTTCTATATTCTTTGGCTTCCCTAACAGACTTGACTAACTGCTGCAGTAAATATCCTGTAACTTCAAAACCCAGCATGCCACTCGCTCTGTCGCTGTGAACAATGGCAATACCTTTTTGACGCAGCCTGTTGCCAAACTCATGTCCCAAATATAAATAAGGAGACAATACATCATACACATATTGCAGCGGCGCGATATTAGCCGCTTTGCAAACATAAGGGTCTGTATACTGCAATATTTCTTTTGCATAAGGTTCATCTGCTTCTGTATATCTGTTGGTTTGAATCACCTGAGGCACCATTCCCAGGGAACTGAGAAAACAGTTCATTTCAAAAACTGCATACGGCGTATTCCCGTCCGGATGCTGATGCGGCTGTGCATATTGCTATGGCTGCCAGGAGAATGCAAATACGTTTCATT
>ERZ779889.951-NODE-951-length-32257-cov-17.749457_pt1 | contig 32257 bp, 41 predicted proteins | sample MGYA00511030_ERZ779889 | MGnify/ENA primary metagenome ERZ779889 (study PRJEB29588, sample SAMEA2160616) | human gut metagenome | biome: human gut; feature: human-associated habitat; material: faeces | place: Denmark | collected 2008/2010 ... | reverse complement strand
GAGCTCCGCCTGCCTGGTCCAGTGCTCCTGGGTGAGACCCCAGATGTTGGCATAGATCTGGAAGGCGTTGGCGATGCTCGTGGTTCCCGAGATCAGCGCGTTGGCGACCGCCAGGGCCTCATCCTTACGCAACTGTTGCTCTTCCACCGTCTCCTCTGGTTCGAGGGCATCGTTCAACTCCCAACCGAAAATAAACCCTGTGACAAGACTCAGTATCTCCTTCCAATGCTTCGCCACGAATTTGACTGCCTGCACGCCGACAGTGACCAATGGATTCCCATCCACCTCGCTGTCGTCGCTGTCGTTGAACGTCACGACAGTCATCGGTACGGCCAGCATAACCGCGACCATCGCGAATGCTGCAATGCGGCGCTGATGCTGGTTCATCAGAGATACCTCGCAACTGCAATCAGTAGGACGATCACGACTATCGTAATACAGAGGACGAGAACCCAGTTCTCCTCGATCCAGCCTCCGGCCCCTGCATCATCGCCTCCCTTGGCGATGATCTCGCCGTCCCAGGTACCCGTGTGCCCGGAGGACGATGTTACCTTCAGTACGATCTTGTGGGTGCCATCCGATACACTATCCGAAGACAGTATCATCGACGTACCGCTCCCAATCGAGGCCCCATCCAGGAACCACTCCCAGGATACGGCATTGGTCGATGATGTCCCATCGAGCCTCCATCCGCCATCCACCTCGGTGATCCTGCCGGATGCGACAGGCGTGATTATGGTCGGTGTGTCCGGATCGTCCGGAACCTCATCATCCCAGGATGCCACGAGGGTCATGTCGCATGTCACGATGGTATCGAAATCCCACTCGGCTCCTAGATAATACCATCCGGAGAACACGTGCCCCTGCCAGACAGGGGCCTCCGGCATCGTCGCGGTGTCCCCGACCAGGACGGTCTGGGTGAAGGCGGCGTCCCCGTTCATCGGCTCGAATGTGACCGTGTATTCGTTGGAGGGGTTGAAATGCTCCCCCTGGACGCTGTACGGCATCCTTGAGGTGTAGCTTCCGGTGCTGTCCGTGGACGTGACGACGATGTATCCGTAGGAGGTCCACGACGTCTGCCCGTCGGAGTAGTCGTGGGACGCGGAGCCGACGGACGGGCCTATCGAAGTCGATGCGCCGCTGTCGCTGATGTCATCCCAGTAGATGTCGGCGGACATGTCATACCAGTCGCCGACAAGGTTGACGGTGACGGTGGAACCGCTGACGGTTATGGTGAAGTGCTGGGACCACTGGGCCTGGAGTATGATGTCCGTGGTCACTGCGTCGAAGCCGAAGTCCCAGTTCTCGCTGTCGGTCAGGGACCTCCAGCCCATGAACACATAGCCGTCCCTGGTGGGATCGTAGGGCCTGACGGCCAGCCCACCGGACTGCACGTTCTGGATGCCATAGGATTCCGAACCGCCGTTGGGGTCGAAGACTACGCGATATGTCTGCTGGGGGTCGGGCTCATCCGGATTCTCCTCCCATACCGCGTAAAGGATGACGTCCGAGGTCACACGGTAGTCCAGGTTGGTGAGCGGTTCCCCGCCCTGATCCTCGGACCAGCCGATGAAGGTGAACCCCTCCTTGACGAAGTTCATCGACGAAGGCAGTCTGACGTACATGCCGGACTCGACCTTCTGGGAGCTGATGACGCCCTGTCCGCCGTTGGCATCGTATGTGACGGTGCGGAGCGCGGTTCCGTCCTCGACGAAGTACGCCTCCATATACATGGACCCCTCGACGCTCATGACGAGTCCGGGCGCGTAGGCGACATCGTGGTCCTGGGACGGCCTCCATCCGAGGAAGGTGTAGCCGTCCTTTACGGCCCCCTTACTGGCCAGGGTGATGCTGTCCCCGTCCTGTGTCACGTAGGCTTCGACGTTCTCAAGCGATCCGCCGTCCATCGAGTAAACGAGGACGTTGGGATCGTCCACCCAGTAGGCGGTGGCGGTGTTGTCGAATCTGATGGTGTAGAGGCTTCCGAGCGGGTAGATGGAGTAGGAGCCGGCACCATCATACATCCTCCAGCCAACAAGTGTCTCCCCATTCTTGGAGATCATGTCCCCGTCGGAGTCTGTGTAGTTCGGGAGGACGAAGGCGGAGCCGATCGGACCCGTGACGGAATCCACGGACCCGGTACCGCCGTTCATCTGGAACGTGACGGTCTTCATGTCGTCGCTGTCGGATGACACGGCTATCGCGAAGGATACGCGGGTGTCCTCCACTATCCTATCGTACAGTCCGGTAGATTGAATGACGAGCTCCACGTAGTACATCCCGGGTCCGCTGGGTTTGCCAGAGAATGTTATCTTCTCCTGGGAAATGGTGTACTTCAACCAGCTCGGCATAGAGACCTCTATTATCTCTCCTTGGTAAGAGACGACCCCGATGCCATACTCGATGAAGTATATCTGGAAGAATCCCCAGGCGTCATTCTCGATCTCCTGGCCGTCGAACGGGGTCATGGTAAACGTCTGGCCGTCGGTGGCATCATACACCTTGTCGAAGGTCCCGTTTCCCTGCTCCCATTGCGCCGTGAACGTCATGTTGCGGCTGATGGTGACATCCTCTCCGGGATCGTAGGTGGTCGAACCGCTCTTCCATCCGGAAAGGTAGTATCCGTCCCTCTCGAACAGGGACACATGGAGCTGGTAGTCCTGCCCCCCGATCACGGAATACGAGACGGAGGACTCGTTCATATTCGTCCTGCCGCCGTTGCCGTCGAACGTGACGGTGTAGAGGGCGGCGCCTTCGGAGTCCTCCGATGAGGCCATCACGAGCGCTCCGCTGACGCAGATGACCGCGATGGCCAGGAGGGAAATGGTTTTGAGCAGTCCAGCGCGCACGGGGATCACTCCACGTAGGCGTAGATGCCGTCGAATCCGGGCTCGGATGTGAAGCCCATGCTGGAGTAGACGGTGATCGTGAAGGACTGCTGATCGGAGACGTAGCCTCCAGCCTTGCTTATGGTGATGGTGATGTCATAGGTCCCCGCAGATGTCGGGGTCCCGGACACGGTATTGCCGCTGACATGGAGCCAGCTCGCCCCGGACACACTGACGGTGCATCCGGTCTGGCTGGTCCCGACGGTGTAGCTGAATTGCTTGCCGACCGTCAGAGAGACATCACCCTGGCTGGTCGTTATGTCGAGCTGGGCATCCGCCCAGACGGCATAGAGGGTGGTCGTCCCGTTGTAGGGGACGGAGATCGTCCCTCCGGGCTGGTACTGGGCGGTGACGGCTCCGTTGGACGTGGACCATCCGAGGAACACCTTGCCACTCATCGTCGGAACGGTGGACGATATGGTGAAGGTGTGGTTCGAGGTGGACGTTCCGGTGTAGCTCTGGTTCGACGGGACGTTGGATGCCCCGCTCGCGGAGTAGTTCAGGTGACTGGTGTACTGGACCTGCGACCACTTGGCGTAAAGCGTGGTGGTGCCGGGACTCAGTGTTATCCTGTCCCCGGGATCGTACTGAACGGAACCCGTGGATGAGGTCGCCCAGCCATCGAAGGTGTATCCGCTTCTGTACGGAGTTGTAGCTGGGATTGTGGCTGAATAGGTGGATGATGTACTTGAATAGCTCTGACTTGACGGGGCTCCGGAGCCTCCGTTGGCGTTGAAGGACAGTGTGAAACTGTTGGTCGGATTGGTGACGGTGACTCTGATGGAGTCGGACTCCCCGGAGCCGTCCTGGGCGGTGCAGGTGATGGTGACGGAACCCGCGCTGTTGAAGGTGATGTACGTCGAGGTCGATGTGGTGGTGCTGAACGTGACCCTGGATGATGGGCTGGCGGTCCACTTGACGGACTTGTCATCGGCGTTGCTGGGAGAGACAGAAGCGGTGTATCTCAGCCTGTCTCCGACCTCAGCGGATGTAGAACCTGAGACAGAGATTGAAGAGACGGGGATGGAATCTGCAACTGCGATTATCGTCAGTGTGTACGTTCCATCCTGCAATACATTGGAAACTCCGTCTGTGAATGCTTCTATTCCAACAGAGATTGTTCCTGCTTTAGAAATCGTTCCGCTTACCTGTCCGAGATTACCGCCCCAGACATCATCGGACGATCCCGCAGAACGTGACAGACCATATCCGGACGTTACACTGGTTATGTGAATCCCAACACCTTCAGAGCCGCCATCTATCGAATCGCCTTTGATGGATACAGATGACCCAACTTCCACATAGTATGGGCCCAGATCACTCTCGAACATCGATTCGAATTGCATATTGAGTGAAGTTAGTGGATTGGTCTGACTTCCTTTGGAATAAGCATCCGCTTCTTCCGATGAAAATGCCATTCCTGTAATCGCACACATCGTCATCATTGCGACAGCGAGGATAGAAAGGGTTTTGAGAGAGGTCTGATGAGAGCTCATCAGATCACTCCCTGCCAGAGCAGTGCGGCCACAATCGCGACGATGGCGGAGATCACGGTGGGGATCGCGACATAGATGATGCCGGTGTACCAGGTGACGAAGGCGAAGATGATCGTCAGCACGATGCCCGCGATCATGACGTACATCCAGAGGTCGGAGTCGTCGTCCGCGATCTCGGTCCAGTGCGCGGTCAGGGTGATGTTGGAGACGACCTTGTAGGAGTCCCCGGCGTTGCCGATGAACGTCTCTCCGGAATACCATCCGTCGAAGGTGTAGCCGTCGCGGGTGGCGGTCGAAAGGACAACGGAGTTGCCCTCAAGGACGTTCAGCTGGGTCTGTCCTGCTGTACCGCCGTTGGCATCGAAGGTGACGACGTGGTACACGGTCTCGCTTCCCACGGGCTCCCACACGGCCACGAGGGTCATGTCAGAAGTCACGGGGGACGTGAAGCTCCAGAGCTGGCCGTTGAACTGCCATCCCATGAACACGTATCCGGTCCTGGAGGGGTTGGCGGGCTCGGTGATGGTCTCGCCGCTCTTAATCGTCAGAGGGTCCAGCGAACCGTCCCCTCCGTTCATGTCGAAGGTGACAGTGAACTCGACGGTCTCCTCGACCCACTTGGCGTACAGGGTGATGTCCCTGACGACGGTGGAGGACCAATCGTAAGGCTGGGTGCAGTCGGAGTCAGTGAACCATCCGCCGAAGGCGAAGCCGTCCTTGGTCGGAGCGGCAGGCTGGGAGGCGACGAACTGCGATCTGGTGCCCTCGATGCTCCTGACGGATGATCCGCCCTGGCTGTCGAAGGTGATCGTGGGGAATCCCTTGATGTGGAACAGGTAGGTCTCGGTGTAGGCCCCGTCATGCTGTCCCGACTCGTCGGTATAGGTGTTGTGGGCCGTCGCGGTGACGACGTAATCGCCCTCCTTCTCGAAGAGGTGCTTGACCTCTCCGTTGGCGTTGGTGGCCGTGATCTCGACGGTCACGGGCTCGGAGCCGTCCCCGAAGTCCCAGGTCACGGACTCGACCTGGCTGGGGTTCTTCAGACCCATGACGACGTTGTACCCGTACAGGGTCATCTCGCCGTCATAGGTGTCTCCGTCCGCCGCATCGACGGAGGGGACGGCCAGGACCGCCAGTGTCGCGATCAGAGTCGCGATCAGCACGGCGGCCACGGCCCTTCCCTCCTTCGCGGAGAACGGCGTTCTGATGTCGAACATGGATATTCGCCCCGTTCACTCCTCGTCTGCGATGTAGGCGTAGATTCCGTCGAATCCGGGCTCGGAGGTGAATCCCATGCTGGAGTAGACGGTGACATCCACGTCGATGGTGGCGGTCTGCCCTGCGGCGGAGGTGACGGTCAGGGTGACGGTCGCCTGTGCGTGGGCGTCGGGATAGGAGATGCTGAGCACGTTGGACTCGGCATCGTAAGTCAGTCCGGATGCGTAGCCTCCGTTGTCGCTGATAGCGACGGTGTTAACGGAGCCTCCTGTGATGGTGAATGCGGAAGTCGATGCGGGGGTGCCGGCGGTGGTCACGAGGGAGTCGGGACCTGTGATCGCGAGGGTGTCCTCGACGTTGATGGCGATCTGCTTGGTCTGGACCTGGCCGTAGGCTGTGGTCCCGGTGACGGTGACGGTGTTGTTCCCGACGGGTGCGGCACCAGTGACTGTGAGGACGCCGTTCTCGACGGAGACGCCGGCGAGCTCGGAGACTGTCCAGGTGATCGCGGAGGTCGTCGCGGAAGCGCTCAGGTTGGCGGTCTTGGATGCGGCATTACCGGTGTAGGTCAGGACGGTCTCGGAATCGGCATTCAGTGTGAATGCTGGCTCGGCCCTGATAGTGAGCTCCTTGGTGGCGGTCTGCTCGGGTCCGTTGCCGGCGGTTCCGGTCAGAGTGACCTTGACCTCGACGGGCTCGGAGCCAGTGTAGGTTCCGGAGACGACTCCGGTGGAGGCGTCGATGGAGAATCCTGCGGGGAGCTCCCCAGCGGTGACGGCCCAGGTGACGTTCAGGTCGCTGCCGGTCTGGGCGATGGCGGAGGATGCGGCGTAGGCCCCGGCGCCAGTGATGGTCTCGGGCTCGGCTCCGACGATCTTGTTGAAGACGGTGAATTTGATCTCGAGGTCCTTGGTCTCTCCCTTGTCGGAGACGGCCTGGACCTGGATGACGTTCTCGCCGATGGTGGTCGGGGTTCCGGAGACGACGTTGCCCGAGAGGGTCAGTCCCTGGGGGAGGGAGACCTCGTGCCAGGTGACGGTTCCGACTCCTCCGGTGGCGTTGAGGGTGATGCTCTGGCTGGCTCCGGCGATGATCTCGTTGATGCAACCGGAGTAGTTGACGGACATGGCCTCGTTGACAGTGATCCTGATCCACTGGTAGGCGGTCTGGCCGGAGGCGGCATGGTCGGCTTTCAGAACGATGTTGTATTTCCCGGGCTCGAAACCGGAGGGGATGGTGATGGAGAGGTTGTGGCCGTCGATGGCGGCGTTGGTGTTCAGCTCGTTGACCTGGAAGCTCAGGACGGTGCCCGCCTCAAGGTCGCTGGGGAACGTGGCGGTGTAAGACCACGAATACCCCGGGGCGATCTCGATCTCGTTGACGTCACCATATCCAGTCAGGTCCTCCCCTGTGGCTTCGGACGTCCCCGAGAAGGCGATGATCGATCCGCACAGCATGAGGAGCACGGCGAACACCGCAGTCGGGACCGCGAGGTTCCTTTTGTTCGATAGTTCGGTCATGTTATCACATGGAAGCATCCCCTGGGTCCCGGGTCGGGAAGTCCAAAGGTATGCGCCATGTGATACGACCAAATGGATTATAAGCGGGTCGAGGAACGGCAATCCAGTGAGACAGCAGCCCGATGGAACAGTAAACCGACAAGTCACCGAGACAGCAACCCAGTAAGTCCACAAAAGTGAAATTTCAAATACCTGAACGTGGACTTTTTATAAAGTAGGGCTGGAACGGCGGTTTTTTGCCGTGCGTCGCATGTCGAGCATCCCAACCGTTGTGCGACGCAGGCCCTTCCAATAAAGGACGGGGGAGGGGAATCCCCCGCATTGTTTCACCGATGTCCTGTCCAGATGAGCATCAGGAGGTCTCCTTTGTCCTTGTCCGCATATCTGTTCTCGAAGCCAGAGAACAGGAGCAGATAGGCTATCCCGAGAATCAGCAGAACTATTCCAATTCCTATGACAGTTGCACCGTTTGTCAGCTCCATGTCAGCCAACATGACATCATGCAGTACGGGAACCTCCTCCGCAGTCGTCATGCACAGACCGAAGTACATCAGGGATGCGCCCAGCACGGCAGGTGTCGGAATGATGATTCCAATCAACACCACGATGACGAGGAACCAGAAGAAATACTGATCCAGCCCCGTAAGCCAGTCGCCAGTGGCAAGACCGTAGAACGTGTTGGATTCCTCGAAAAGGCTGAACGTGTCCAGACTGCGGTATTCCAATCCGAGTCCGAAGAGTGTGTAGAGGCCGATGACGAAGCACAGTCCCGAGACCACCAGGATCGCATATCTCATGTGGTCGAACTCCCTCCGATTACATGCAGTCCTGCCCTTTCCGGAACCTATCCTGTCGTAATCGGCCTTCACTGTCCGATGTAGCAGGGCCGATTGTTCGTCAGACTCTTCCAGATTCGGTGATTCTTTGATTTCCGAGCGGGTCTTCAATTTCACCGGAGGTTCCGTCGGGGATGACCCGAGTCCTGCGTAGGACAGGTCGTCCCGGTGCACATCGTGATGAGGGACTTTGACGATATTCTCGACAGTTGGTTGGTGTTCCTCGTTATGAAGGCGTCTGCCGCATTTGTAACAGTAGAGCTCCCCGTTGGGATTCTCAGTGCCGCATCCTCCACAGAATGTCATGATGACCCTCCGTCGATCACGCCGTTCCTGTCGAACCCCATGTATCCCGAATAGGTTGTACCGTCTGGATCGTAGATTGTCACTCTTACAGTCCCTTTGGCTCTGTCCGAATATGTGTGTCCAATCAGGTCGTGTACAACATCGACAAATTCGACAGTGCCATCTCCCCAATCTATGCGGGCCTCAGAGCCGAAATGGGATTGGAATCCTATCGTGGCGTATGTGTTCACTTTGTAGAGGATGAAAAGATACTCAATCTCGGCGAACAAACTCATGTCCTCGGTCACGACATCGTTCTCGAAATCCCAGGGCCCGTCTGGTCCTTCCCATCCGGCTATAACGCTGTCCGTGCGGTTCTTCAGCGTGTAGTCCGGCTCTTCTATTCTCTCGCCGTCTGTGACTGTGATCCTATCGACCAAAGGATCATCCAGACCTTCGATGACATAGACTCTGACCGTATGTTCCTGTTTCTGATCCGAATCGGACGCATCATCCCCCGTATTGCTCTGTACAGCGAACAGACCTGCCCCCAGCAGGATGATGACGATTACTACGCAAGCTATCGTGCTGTTTCTCATTCGAGCACCCCGTGGACGGAAACTCCTGTGGGATGATAAATGTTCGGAATCGAATGTTGAATATTATATCCAGAATGCACATTCATATTTTGATGTTCGATGTTGAACTTAGGATATGGATAGGGACGGTATCCTCGGAGACAAGTATGCGGTGGAGTTCATCCTGCTTCTGACGGAAGGAACGAAGATGGAAAGCGAGTTCAAGCGGGTATGCTCCAACTACTATGCGATTCAGAATACTCTGGAGCGGTTGATAGATGACGGATATGTGGTGCGGGTAGAGGTCGCACGTTCGAGAGCACGTCATTACGATCTCACAGAGAAGGGACGCAAGGTCGCCGATCAGCTGTTCAAAACAATCGAAGTCCTGAATTCCATCTGATTGGGATCAGACCGAGCAACAGGCCCAGGGACATCCATCCGAAATCGTGAACACTTCCGCCGGGCTCAGATTCGCCAGAATGGAGGAGCCATCACGAAGGATGATTGCGGTGCCGGCAGAGGTTCCGATGATTCCGACTATCTGACGGAACTCTATCGAACGATTGTCGAGTCTCAGTCCCCCTTCAGTAATCTCGGTTGTTTCCATAATTGAGTTAATGTTATCCTTATATGAATAATTGTATCAGATTCAATTCCATTAATGATGCTGTTGTATCAAAATCTGGACAGGATCACATGTCTTATCACCTCCTTTGATTCATTTCTCTCTCACAGATACAGCCTCTTGATGCACCAGATCAGGAAAAGGAATGCCGATAAGCTGAGGGACAGCAGAACAACGATGCGAATATCCCAGCCGCCATATACCGATTCCGTGTTTGGAGTGCTACATCCCAGGAGAGATGCACTGGTGGGATCGCCCGTCACGTAATGCCTGCCATCGTGATACACCGTCGAATCATACGACCTCTGTTCCACGAGAACTCCGGCACTGACATGCCCTGGCTCCATAACCAGGACGGCATCTAAGCCTAATGCAATCCAAAGAGACACCAGCAGGAATGCTTGATCCTCACAGTCTCCCGATCCGAGACGTAGTGTCTCACAGGGGAGCTGCCAATACTCATGGAAGCCGTGGGCATCCGAATCCGAAACATATTCTATGCACGACTGAACCCAGCCCAAGGCATATTCTGCAATTTGACGTTCAGATTTCCATTCCTTAAGATCCTTGATAGTGCGCGCCAAATGTAAAACGGCGGAGTCTTCTGAAGTGATGAAACTCCATTTTAGACTATCAGGTCCCAGTCTGATTGCTGGATCGGATTCCACTGGAACTTCCAGGATGAAATCTGTCCCGGCATAACGGTACTCCACTACTTCCGTCTCGGAGTAATCCCCTTCGGGTGAAGTGATTATGTTCCAGAATGGAACCAGGCACATGGTCGAGCTCATGACAATCACGATGAGGAGAACGGCTCTCAGGCCGTCCATTCCTCCCCGCCCCCTGGGACGTCCTCGATGATTACTCTATGCCTTCCGTCAAAGAGCTCTATCCTTCCGGAGCTTCTGAGAAAATCCAGCCATACATCCTTCTCGGCGTCTGAGAGGGTCATGCTGATGCCGCACCTCATCTCCCTGTCGCTATCCAGCTTCGTTATGATACAGAGCTGTTCCATCATCGCACCCCCTCATAATCGTTGACGGTCAACGTCTGTCACCTCCCAGTTTGCGGGTGCGGATCGGTTCTCTGCACATCGCGAAGACCCCGCGAGAGTTGATCTCGATACGGTAGTCGTCGTAACCCATGCCCAGGAGCCACTGACGGAAGTCCTGCATGGCGCGCATGTAGTCTTCCGGAATCTGCATCGTGCATCCACCTCCTTCCTCAGAGTGTAGACGTAGCCGTACCTGGCATCGACCTGGCGGGCCACCAATCCATTTCCCATCAGACGGTTCGCCGACCCGGAGACGGCCTGTCTCGACACCTTCAGAGAGGTCGCCAGCTCCCTGGCGGTCCATTCGTCCCCGTCACTCAGTTTCACGAGGACGCGACGATCGATGATCCTCATGCGGACCCCTCCCTGATTTCAGGCTTGTTCTTCGTGCATTCCTCCCGGACGTTCCCAGGCATCTGATTCTGAGATTCTGACATCTGCATTTCTCCTATGATTGTAGAAAGAAGTTCCCGCATCGCAGGATCGCTCCGGATCACATCCGGAACGTTCTGCGATACGGGTGCCGCCCCCACTAGCTTCCGTGCGGCGTCAACTGTGGTCTGTCCCGTCGCGTCCGCATAGATGGCCACCATCGCGAAGAAATAGGACAGACTGGCCTCGACAAGCTCAGACTTTCCAATCCTCCCCAGTATGGAGAGCTGGTTGGCGACCAGATATGTCGGGACGGACAGCCTGTGATTGAGCTCTCTCGTCTCCGGCTGTGGAGACCTCATCTCTCCTCCACGGGAATTACCAACGTGCACCCATTGGACAGTGAGAGGCTGACCTTGGAGTTCGAATAGGCAGCTCTGCCGATCCTGTATGGGACCTGCCTCCCTCCGCTCCCCTCCATTATGATGGTACGCGCCTCGTCCCCCACGATGACGTAGCCGATCTCGCCCAGTGAGAGGGTCCAGTCGAACAGCCCCCTCCTCCATTCACGGCAGTCGCCGCAGTTCAACCCGTCCATCAGGATGCGGGCCTTCCTGCGGCTTATAGGCACGGTCATGGTCCTACCCACCCCTTCCACTGATCGCAGACGTGCTCCGGGTTGTAGTCGTCGCAGTCCCTCCGGCAATTCAGGCACTTGCATCTGGCGACGCGGTGGACGATCAGACTCCTCCCCACAGCGAGCTTCGGGAACTTCCTGAGAATCAGACCCTTCATCTGGGAGCTGTCGTCCAGACCGGCATCCGCATACAGGCGCATCGTCGATTCCAGGGAGAGAGCTGTTGCCGAGAGGACGTAGTAGATGTCCGTTTGGTCGTCGCAGGGAACCTCGAACGTCGTGTACGGGGGGCCTATCTGCTCCACATCCACAACGACATCTGAATCGCCGTCACGGAGCCTCTTACACTCTTCAGGAAGGAGCTCGACAGTCGCCGTCGGTACAGGAGGGTTCATCTCGGGGCCCCCTTGTTGTCCGGATGGTTCCTGATCTCATCTGCGATCTCCAGGAGCCTCCACCCGTATGCCTGGACATCCTGGAGGTCGTGGCCGTAGCGTTCTATCGCATCGGCGATCTCATCGAGGGAGCGTCCGGTCATGACGTCCCCTCCGGGAACGCATCCAGCACAAGCCTGTACGTTTCGTCGTCAGCGTATCCGGATACCAGGGCGTTGACAATGCGGACCCCGACCTCTGTGTCGTCATCCAGGTCCCCGCAGACATCGATCCCGATGGCCTCTGCCAGCGAGCGAAAGAGCTCGATATGGTCGCGAACGAATCCGCTGATGTCCGCGATAAACCAGCGGTACGGGAACCCCATAACCGCCGTGTCATCATACTCCCTCACGAACTCGATCCCCGATGCGAGAAGCCTGAATGCCCGGGCATCGAGGTCCGTGTCTTCCGGATCGGGTTCGCACCATGCGACCCCGATGTCGAGCTCGGAATCCCAGACATCGATGTCCGAGCCTCCGAGCTCATGAATCGCCTCCATGAGGGACGTCATTCCATGCACCTCGGGTAGAGGTCGCGGAGCCCGTTGCGAACCAGAAACTCGCGGTATGTGGTTTTCGGGACGCCCAACGAACGGGCGGATTCGGAGATGGACATGCCCGCCTTCGCCATCCTCTCGATGGACTCGACGGTGATACACGTGGTCCCTCCATCACAGACATGAGGTTCGTCACCGACAAGCCTTATGGCGTGAGGGCGACCTGTCTTTCCGATCGTCATGGGTCCTCCTCCAGTTCGACCGCACCCTCTTCGAGCATCTTCGATAGGATTCCGTCGATGGTGCCGATGATCTCGGGGAATCCCTCCTCGCCCCTGGGGTTGCGGAAGGATGCCGTGTAGCAGAAATCCCTGAAATGCTCGGCCTCCCATCCCTGTCTGGACAGTAGATGGTCTGTGATGCCGTAGAGGATTCCCATGAGGTCATCACCCACGTAGACGGCAATGTAGCGGGGGAAGCGGAAGGTCTCCGGAAGGGGAAGAATCCAGATTTCGTTCTTCTCGGCTCCTGGAAAGGTCTTCCTTCTGAACCCGAGCTCCGACAGCCTCTCACGATTGACATGTGAGAAGTACACCGAGCCGATGTCATAGAGCCCTGCTACCCTGCTGGACATCAGAGCTCTGATCTCCGCCGGCCTCATACCATCACCTCACGTGGCTCGATGAAGCGGAGATAGTCGATGACGGCACGGAGGAAGACCGTCGAGACGGGCCTCCCCTCATCCGAAGCCCTTTGTTCGAGAGCATCCTTGAACGCTTTGGATATGCGGAGCTGGAGCGGTGTGGTCGGGACGGCCATCCCTTCGAGGATGTAGGGGCGCGGCTCCCTGCTCCCAGTCACGAGGAACAGGCCGATGCACTGATCGGCGAGCTCGCGCATGGACAGGCCGTGCCTGTCCGCGAAGGACCTCATCTCCGATTCCACGTCTTCGGGGATGTAGGCGGTGATCCTACCGACCCTTGACGGTACAAAGGGTTCGGAGGTCTGTACGAAGGGTTCCCTTTGTACGGGGTTCATCCTACCACCCTTTGTACGTCCGAATCCGAGGGATTCCCAACCCTTTGTTCGGTACACCCTTTGTCCGTACCCGTGGCACGGCGGTAGATTTCCATGTAGACCTTCCAGCGGTCCTTCGTCCCCCTGTTGCGGCACTTGGGCCTGGACGGGTCCCTGGGCTTCATCTCCCATTCGAGGGAGTGGGGATCGATCTCCAGAATGCGGGTGGCCACGAAGTTGAGTGAGTAGCCCTTCTCAGCGAAGCCGTATATCTGAGGCTCAGAGACGACGATCGTGTAGCCCTTGACGTAGCGGCCTTCCGGTGCGGTCTCCTTGTCCTCGGCGAAGATGACGCGGGCAGGACGGCCCAGGTGGATTCCGTGCTCGCCCTCGTTGCGCCTGGTCTCCATGCCCTGCCGAGTCTTCTCCCTGCGGACATCGTTCTCGCGCTTATCAACGCGCTGAATCACCGCGTTGATGATGTCGCCCTCGAACGACTCCGGATCGAGGTCCATAGAGACGAAGCGGATGACGCATCCGGACGGTTCGAGGACCGTCATGATGTCCTCCAGCTTCTTGTCCCTGGTGATCCTGCTCTGGTCGTATGCCAGAAGGATATTGACATCGTAGGGAGGCATCATGATCCGGAGCATCATCTTGGAGAACTCGTCACGGTAGACGCTGGTTCCAGATTCCTCGTCCTCGAACTCGGCTATGATCCTGATGCCGTTCCTCTCGCACCACTGCCGCATCAGGCGGAGCTGCGTCTCGTTGGTCTGTCCCTTGTCATCGGTCGAGACCCTTGCATAGAGCACGGCGGTCATACCCTCGTAGGGGCTGACGGGGTTCGTGTTGCCGGCCATTCGACCGCCCCCGGAGCTGGCTCGATGCTCTGAAGATTCTCGGGACGGGTCAGCACGGTCCCGCGTGGAAGGAACTCGGACTTCCTCACATCGCCGACCTCGATGGTGATGTGTTCCATGTCCATCTCGGATTGTCTGACGCGGACCTTGGTTCCGAAATTGGTGGTGCAGGTTGCGATCGGAAGCTTACCGACACCGACCGCCATCCTCCAGACAATACCGATACGGTCCACACGGACCTCGGAACCATCGGTGAATGCGATGATGAAGGAGACGCGATCTGCGGACTTCCTGCCTTCGGTCAGCTCATGGAGGCGGGACTGGATGTCTTCGAACCTCATGCCCCCACCTCCGGCATCGTGACGCAGTAGGTATCCGACCGCCTCTGGTTCCTGCGACGGCCAACGATGGCGTAGGCATCGCCGTCCATGAAAATCTCCTCCTCCGGATGCTCGGACTGGAGGCGGGCGATCTCGGCCATCACCTGCGAAAGGGTGAGGTCGCAGGTGCGGATGTCGATGTAGACATGATCTGGCATCATTCTGCCGCCTCCTCGCCCTTCTTCTTGCGGAGAACCCCGCTCTTCTTCGGGGACCTCCTGCGTGTGACCTTGGTTCCCTTGGTCTCCTCGGAGTCCTTTGCCGACTGTTCGGAAGCCATGCGGAGAGCGTTGGCCACGCTCTCGCCGATGAGACGGTCAACCTCCTCCTGAGTGTAGACACGAGGATTCGGCACGTGTTCGGGTTCGACGGGTTCCGGGCCGACCACAATCGGGCCGTTCTCGGACAGGCGCATGATCTCCTCCCCGTCATCGGGCGTGGGCGGGATCGACTCGGCTGGATCGGCATCCTCGGCAGATGCGGGGGCCTCGGCATCCTCGCATTCCTCCTCGGATTCGGGGCCTTCATCCTGCTCCAGCTCATCCGGGCCGATTTCCGAAACGTCCGATTCGTCAACGGATTCCTCCTGTATCGGAACGTCCTCGACCTCTTCGATGACCGCTTCAGGCTCAGGTTCCGATTCGGCCCCGAATCCGGAAGCGGTCTGCCTGATGTCGTTCAGCAGACGGTCGATGTAGCCTGTACTCTGCGTCCAGATGATGTCCTCGATGCCGAGTGTGAGCCAGTCCAGACGCTCCTTCCAAGAGGCTATCAGATTGCATGTCCTGACGATGAGCTCCCTGATGCTGTCGGGGATGTCCGGTGAATCCAGGGCGTTGGATGCGTCCTCGACGGCTCTGCCGATAGTCGCCTCGACTATGTGGATGCGGTCGAAGATGTCCTGCCCGTCCTCCTTGGTGAGCTCCGTATCGGGGCTCGGGACAACAGTTTCGATGTAGCGGTTGAGGTCGTCGTACTGGTTGAGCGCGACGAGCGCGGAGCCGAAGAAGCGGTATGTGAGCTCTTCGGCAGTCATCCGACCACCTCCACCTCGTCCGCGTCTGCGTTCAGAGTGACGAAATCCATCGGTGCGGTGTACGTCTGAGCGATGGCCCAGCCGATGCAGTAGAATGCGGCGATGACTCTGAGGCACTGCCTCCCAACCTCGGACAGCCCCGCCTCCGAAATCTCATCGTGCCCGATCGCCGTGGGATCGACGACAAACGTGGTCGGGTAGAAGTGGACGACTTCGCGGTTTCTGGTACTGATGAACTCGCAGATGTACGCCTCATCCTCCGCGTCGATGACGACCTTGCGTCTGGAGACGGAATGGGGATACTGTCTCTCCTGATGCCATCTCAGGCGCATCTCTCCGAAGTCGCATTCGTAGTCCGCATCGTTGACGGGTCCTTTCGACAGGACATCGAACGTCACGAGGTGGCAGGTGGCCAGGGTGATGTGCGTCATGCCATCAGCCCCCTGACCGCCTGAATCGCGCGGATGAGCTCCGCCGAGAGGAGCATCGTCTCGACAGCCGAGAGCTCCAATGCTTCGAGGTCGGACAGCTGGGCCTGTCCGACATCCCTGTAATCCTTCCTGATGCGGTCGTAAGTCGTGCGCTGCTTTGAGGACTGGTTGCCGATCATCGACACCCTGTCCGAGATATGCTTGAACTGATTGGCCTGCTCGGTAGCATTTGAGAAAGTCACTGGTATCCCTCCAGTCTGCGGGGTTCTGAGGTTTCATTGGCGGTCTGGCCGTCAGGTGATGGTGAGAAACGGTCTAGCGTGAACTGGTCGCCGGCAGATATGCGCTGGATCAGGTTCGCGTTGATCTGGACCTGTTCCGTCGTCATGCGGAGCTGTGTGCGTAGAATCTCGCACTGGGCGGTCTGGGCATCGACGATCTTCTGGAGGACGGGGACGATGAGCTCCACGTCGCTTCCGACGGATTCGAGGATGCGGGCATTCGCGGACACAGCGCGGCGGTCCTCGGATTCCCGTCCTTCGAGGGCGAGGAACCTGCTCGGGAGGGTGGCCATGAGCTGTGCCTTGGCCCAACCGTCGGGATCGGAGGACAGGTTCTCCATCTCCAGCTCGGGGGTGCCCGGGCTGGTGTCCATGATGAGGTCGCCGTCGTCCAGATGGACACGGCTGTCGAAGTGCTGGATGAGGGGGTGGTCGCCCCAGGCGAGGTGCAGGTCGCCCTTCACAACCGGGTCGGTCAACTGCCATCCGGTCTGTCTGAGGACTTCGGCCACATACAGCGCGCGGTCCGTGAAGAGGGCCATGACGTCCTCGGTTCCACGGAACTTGATGGGATCGACGTAGATGCGTTTCGGGTAGAGCGAGAAGAGCTGACCACCCTTGTTCCCTATGCGGTGGGCGATGCCGAGTGCCTGGTTGAAGATGCGAACCTCCCCACCGTAGACGATCGCGCCCTTCATCTTCGTCTTCGGCTCACTGCGCCAGTAGCCGACGACGAACCCGCGACGGTCGCGGATGTCGTCATATGTGCCGACCTTGCGGATGGTATAGTTGATCGAGCCGGTGATGTGGGCCTCCCCATAACCTTCGGGGCAGACCTTCGCGGTCGAGACCCCCGTGAGGTCGATGAGGGGCGAATCGGGCACGACATCGGCTGTACGGGGGGACCCGTCGGATTGGACGGCGGGGCCGAAGTTCCGGATTCCGTCGTCAGATTCCCCCTTCGGGGGAATGGTCACGTCGTTCTGGGGGTCTTCGTACAGTTTTGGCGACTTGGTGCCGGGAACATGACGAATCTCGCCGAGAGCGAGCAGTTGATTGACGATATCGTAAACGGACGAGGTGCTCTTCTTCAGCTCCTTCGAGATCGCTGGCACCGACCATCCGGAGAGCAGGCGGGCCTTCACCTTCCGCTGAACGGAGGTCAATCCGGAGCGGGTCACGATACCGCCTCGGGGTATGGGAGCGATAGCCGTAACTTCCGGAGATTTACGGCATCCCCGTAGATTCCGGAAGGGGGTCCCGTAAAGGTTCCGGATTTCGTCGCAACTACACCCCGTAGGGGTGTACGGGGTTCCTTTACGCGGTATCCGAAGGTTACGGATTTCTGTGAACTACAAAACTTAGATTCCGACCCTTTTTGAGTTGCATCCGAGCAAGGGCGGTGGGGGTATGGTACAGACCCGATCGGGGCCTGTGATCCGTCGAAGACGGACCCGTCTGCACTGCCGCAGAGAGCGTCGATGACTAACGGGATCGGCAGGGGAGCCGTCAAGCGGCATACCCCCTGCACGATTCGGTCGAGGTCGTCGGAACGCCGAAAATCGCCAGTTTGAGAGCGACCTCACGGTCACTCAAACTGGCGTTTTTCCAGAAACGGCTATTCTCGGTCTTCTCGCGGATAGCCAGACAGAACAAGTGGGCCCGCCCGGATTTGAGCCCATTTGTCCTGTGTGGACATCCGCGATGTAATACATTCGCGGTCATTTTCCACACTTTTTGTATTACGGGACACTGTATTACGTAGCGAGCATCCCGATAGGACATTCGGATGCGGGTTATAAATCACTTTTCGTTCAAAAAGCAAGTCCAAAAATGTTGAAAGGAGGAAGTTCCGACGGGTCCAGTGGTCGGCCTTCCTGGTTTGGAACGATTCGGTTCAGTATCTGAGTTTCGACATGGCCGCACTCATGTCGTCCATGTTCACACCGATGTACTGGAGTGTCTGGTCGATGGACTCGTGCCCCATAATCTCGGCGATCTTCTCGATCTCGACATGGTTCTTCCACAGCTGTCTGCCGAAAGTTCTGCGGAGTGTATGGTTCGAGAAGTGGAATCCGGCCTTCTTGCGGAGCGGAACGATGAAGTGCGAATCGAACCCGGTTCCTTTCTCGGCGTAGGGTGAGATTTCCCGCCCTTTTATCCTGATGAAGAGGGTGTCTGGCACTTCCACGTTGGGATGCTTCTCCCTGAACTTTTTGACCTTTACATTGCGCGCTGATATCATGCGCTGAAGGAGCTCGTATGTCCCCTCCGGGAACGGGATGGAGCGCCATTTGCCCCCATGCCTTCCTTTGCCCCGGACATCCAGATAGTTCGGGTGGATGTCGGAGACGCGCAGGCGGATGACCTCCACACGGCGGAGCCCGAGGCAGAGCTCCAGATGGATCACGACCTCCTCCTCGATGGTCATGGGCATGTCCAACAGGGCTCTGGCCTGCTGAGGGTCCAGCCAGTCCACATGCACGCGACGATCGTGGGGCCATGACAGGTTCATCTTCTGCATGGTGAGATTGTCGAAGAAGAGTAGGAACTTGTTGAACATGCACAGATACCACCTCTTCGTGCGGATGGCAAGGTTCTCGAACGCCTGGAACACGAGGTAGTTGATCTCCTTCTCTCCAACCAGATACGGCAGGGTCTCCATCCCCTGCTCTCTGAGAACGGCCATGCAGTGCTCCGATCCCAGGCGATAGCCATACTTCGTTTTGTCTGAAATCTGTCTGGATTCGACCGATTTCATGAATAGGTTGAGACAGTCCTCCTCGGTCTTTGGATATTTGCTCGGTGTCATTTAGCATTCCTCCTCTTCTTTGTCGTCAGAATTTCATCCGTGAATCTGCGGATGGCGATGCGGATGACGTCAGACCGATTGACCCCGTATTCGAGTTCAACGAGCAGATCAAGGTCGTTGATGGCCTCATCATCCAATCTTATCGAGAATACTGATGCCATAATCGAATTCATAGGCGCTCGAATATAAAATGTAGTCATATTGTAGGACGAATAGGCTACATAATTGATTTTTGTAGTGTGGGTGTTTGACCATATGACTACAAATAGGATGAAACAGATTACATCGGGCATGGCGGCTCCAACATCCGTCCGCATCCCAGACTACATAGCAGGACGTATCGCCAGAGAGGTCGAAGCTGGCAACTTCAATTCGACATCGGATTTTCTCATCTATGCGGCCCGTTTCTATTGCGACCTGAAGGACCTCGAAGCTGCCTTGAACGATCCATCCGGCTATGACGATCTTGAAAGCTGGCTTCATCACTGCTCGGAAATCTATATGAGGTCTCAGAAGAGGGTGTAAGAAGTTTAAGGGACGCATCGGAGGCGGATGCGCCCTTTGGCCTCGGAATAGAGCACTTCTTCGGAATCCGATTTCTTGTTGAGAGCCAACAGCAGGGAGGCCACGCCTATTCCCAAAGAGATCGCACCTATTCCGAGTGATGCACCGTCACGAATGTCCCTCTTCTCGGTTTTTGTGAGCTTCTTCCTTTTCATTATCGGGAATCACCACCTTCTCCAGTATGGAGCTCAACATAGAGTTCTCGTGTTGAGAAGCATGTCTGCTCTTCTTGCGATACGGGCACTTGAAACAGTCCTCACGGACACAGGCGGAGCAGGGTGTCACGGTCGAACCACAGTGATTGCATCTGCTGGTTTTATGAGGCGACATCCGAACCGAGTTCCCGCATTGCGGACAGACCTCCCAGATGACGCGATACGCCATCGTAGCCTCCCCAATCTGTCTATGAGGTCCTGTCTGCGTCTCTCCAGCTCCAGATCATAATCTATCCGCCCTATCCCGACCAAAGTGGACAGGAAGCTCTCGGCGTCTCCCGAGAGCAGGAGGGTGCGATACGCATCCGCCGCAGTTTCGATGGAATCGAAATCGTCCCTGAACCCATAGGTGTCGAACATCTCCTCGAAGGAGGCCAAGTCCCATGCCAGATGCTCAATCGAGGCTGGCGCTGTGTTGCGAAGGATGATGTCATGTTTCCATCTCATGTCCAGCGCCCCCTCGATCTCAGACGATCCGGGGTTCTGCGTATCCTCATCCCCGTCATCGGCTCCAGCTGGTCGCGTCTGACGAACGTGAACGGCCCGGTCTGGAGGTACTGCTTGACGGCATAGAACGTCTCTCCGCAGTCTCTGCACAGGCAGCGTTTGACGAGCAAGAATCCTTTGCCATCCTCCTTCGTCTGGACGGTCTCACGCATCGCACACCTGTCTCCGTCGCAGTACGGGCAGATGATGGTATCATCAGATTCCGTCATCTTCCCCTCCTGTTGAACAGGGTCGTCTGGGTTGTTCCGCGTTCAGTTGCGGACGCTGGAGCCTCCCCCCTCGTTCCGCCGGCAGTCGTAACATCCGCCTTTCCGCGTTTACCTCCCTTGGATTTCGGCGGTGACGCTTTGGGCATCGTACCGTTGGCTGTCGCTTCGGCAATCGCTTCCTTCGCGGATTTCCCCTGCTTGAACCGGAGGCCCGAAATCCTGGTGTCCCCGAAACGGCTGTTCACCCTGCCAACGGCGCGGGCGCCTCTCTGAGGATTGTTGTTCTTCCCACCTCTGGTCAGGGTCTCGCGATCCTCTTTATACCATCCAGGGTAGTTCTCCCGTCCGTTGGGCATGTGGACGTAGTATCCTGTCGGTCTCGGTTCCGGCTGACGGGTTCTGACGGTTGCCTCCGCGACGGTTGCTGCCTCCTCCCAGTTGTTGAGTGCACCCTGCTGTTGCTTCGAGAGCGCCATGTATCCGTCGCCCAGGGCCTTCTCCTCCGTCAGCGGGAACGGACATCTGGCAATCCCTCCTCTTGAGTCGTCCACACGTCTCAGATGGTGGACGAACTCATGGGTGATCGTGTCCTCGCTGGCTCCAGGATCGACTACGATTTGGGGAATCTTGACACCCCTCTGCTTGCCCATGTACCATCCGGAAGCTCCCTCTCCCGCCGGTGCCACGGTGATGACGATCCCATCGTCCTCCACCGCCTTCTTCAGCTCCTTAGCGGTGAAGTTCTCAGTCAGGACCTTCTTCACGTGCTTGCGATCATCCTCCGGCCCCAGGATCGCGATCTTCGATGCCACAGTCATGGCGCTGGCAGGCAGTTCGTCGAACGTACCGAGAGAAACGACAGATGGATCGTCGATGCCTTTGATGTCCGACTCGTTGGGGTGCATCCACCATCCGCATTTGACGACCTCCTCCGGCGTGAACCCGCCCGGAGGAATCTCGTGCAACGTCTGGGCTTCGTATCTCAGGTCGAGTGCTGGATTCCTCTCAGTGAGGTCCCTGGACCCAGAGCGGTAATCGAGGAACCGTTCGAACAGGGCAACGGTCGGCACCCTGCCTTTCTTGTCCACAGGAATGGCATATGTAGCCCCGTTCCGTCCTTTGACGAACGCTGTGGAATACTTCTTCGGACGTGTCTGGGGCCCGTCTCCAGCCACTGCTCCATCAATGATGGGTATAGTGTGGATGATCGGAGAGCCAGCATCCGTAGAGGCCCTGTTCTCAGACTTCCTTAGCATCAGACCACCCATCTGGATTGTGGGAGGTCGAGTTCAGTGCTTTGCGGGTTATTCTAGAGTCCATGCTCTCATCTCCTGTTCTTGAGAAAGTTGCCCTTCCTGTTCCGGCTGGGGTATTCGTAGAACTGGTTGCCACAGGACCAGCACCGGCATAGCCAAGAACCGGTGGGTTCGATGACGCAGACATCGCAGTCGTCAGAACCGCATTCGTCGCAGGTGATCGGCGTTCCATCCGGGAGAGCAGTCAGTTCCCCTTCCGGGATGAAGGTCCGTTTGACATTCTTGCTGAGATTGTACTTGGTCTTGACAGGGAGGTAATCCTCTGGATATCCGAGGACGTCGTAGATTTCGTCGTACTCGGGAGTCCCCACAGGTGCGATCAGGCGCTTTATGCCGTTGGCGTTGTTCCCTGCGATGAAATCATCGAGGTCTGATATCGTGTCCCCGGGATCGTATCCGAGAACTCCGCCGTCAACCTCCTGTCCGTTTTCATAGATGTCATAGTATACGGCCCCAGCCGGCTCGCTGTCGTAATCGCTCCAATCTGGGTCCATCCACTCATGAGCCTCCATTATGGAGCCGTCTTCGAGTTCGTAGATTCCGGTGAAACCGTCGATTAGCTGCTTTTCGAAGAGACCCTTCTGGTTTCTAGATTTACACTTCCCACAACCAGTGCATACGTGGGCAGGCTTCCCGTTCTCAGAGAACAGGACTCTCCTGGGCTTCTGTCCCTTCGATCTCCTGGGCATCGGACCGCCCTCCCCGACCTGCATCCGGAGACGAGCTTCGTCGTCCCGGGGATGAACCAGGAGTAGTTGGCCAGCAGTTCAGCTCTGTTGGATGCGATGACGTGCAGTGCATCCTCGCGGTTTGACCCTTCCCAAAGGACCTGGATGCAGTACGGAACGGTGCTCTTCCTCTTGAAATCCGGGGCCATCGTCCAGTCATCCAGACGGATCACCGCATACCTGCGGCTATCGTTCGAACGCTTCGCGACGATGAGGCTGACCACGCTCATGGTCCCGGGGTCCTGGCCGACGTTCTGTATGTCGATCACATCGTATCCGTTCTCAGCCAGAAACTCCCCAGCCGTGCGGATGCTTTTGCGGTTGAGGCACTTGGCTCTCTGACGCTTCATACCCATGTCAGCACCTCCTGTTGCCGGAACGATATCTGCCGGAAGATTTCGCGTTCCCGCTCTTGGCCAGACATACGAAGCGTCCCGCTTCGGAGAGAGTAGGATATGATCCCGAGAACCCGTTTGGTCCCCAGAGGTTCCAGACCCCGCTGACCTTCTCCACCCTCCATCCGCCGGTGGCCGTATATGCGCCGGCGCCGTCCTTGGTCCATCCAGGATCGGACTGGACGTTCGGAGGGGTCTGCCTGCGCTTGTTCTTCGACGTTCTCGCCTTGGTGTTCTTAGAGGCCTTGGGTGCACGGTTGTAGCTGGAGTTCTGCATCACATACGCCTCGGCATCATGGAGCGCCTGCCTGAGAACCGGGTTGTTGTTGACCTCCTCCATCGTGTATCCGGTCGCCAGGACCGCGCTGGTCGGGTCCCCTGTGACGGGATATTCATGGTTCGCGAGCTCCGTGCAGAACATCTCGAATGCGAACGAGGCGGATTTCGATGCCTTGCGTATCTGGTCGTCGCGGTCCCTGATGAGCTTCTGGTAGTCGTCGATCTTGTCGGCGCGGATGAAGCTCCCGCCTCCGAGATTCCTGATCTTGCCGGTCTCGTCCGGTTGGAATCCGAGCTTGGCCATCCCGGAGGCGAAGTCCTTGTCGCTGAAGGCGAAGAACATGTACTTCGAGGCGAACCTGTTGACATCTTCCGAGACCTCGGCTTCTATGTCACGATAGGATACCATCTCAGCACTTCCCCGCCCTGGCTCCGGAACCCTTGTTGGAGGAACCTCTCGGAGCTCTGTTGGCGGTCGAGTTCTTGGTATTGGGGGATTTGTTGGGACTTCCCTTGGTGTTCTTGGAGGCCCTGCTGTTGCCCGATGCGGTTTTGGTGTTCTTGCTTCCGCCGGCCTTGCTGTTCCTGGAACTTCCGGATTTGTTGGGACTTCCCTTGGTGTTCTTGGAGGGGTTCTTGGGAGGCGCGGTCCTCTTCTTTGCCTTCCTGTTGGGCTGTCCGCTGGTGGATTTCTTGACCGTGGTGCCCAGCGCTCCGTTGTCCACGACACACTCCATGCCGTAGGAGAGCTCCCCGATCTGCTTGGCGGTCAGGTTGTAGTCCCCGCCCTTCCAGAATCCCGTGCGCGGATCGTACCCGCGACCCCATATGAGGGCTCCCCCGTCCATCCTTCCGACGGCGTAGAGCTCGCCCTGGAAGCCACGGAAGATTTTGACGATCGGGATTCCGTTGACGGTCTGCCTGGTGTACTGGGGTGCGGTGTTCAGGGAGGGAGGGGCCATGTTCCCGCTCTGCACGATCTGTGCGGGACGGGACTGGTAGGCGACCTGGTAGGGCTTGCCATTCAGCATGATGATGGTCCCGGAGTATCCGGTCTGCCTGGCCGCGTTGAGCGCCTTGGCCTTGTCCGTCTTCCTCTGCGACCTCTTCAACTGTTTGGCGGCTTTCCTGGCCTCCTTCATCAGCCTCCTCTGCTCCTCCTCAAGCGCCATCTGCTGACGCACCTGCTCGTTCATCGCATCGATGGTCTTCCTATCGACTGCGTTCGTTGCCATTCTCTCACTGTTCTGTCGAGTCCTGATGACCCGGACCCTGGGATTGCGGTCGAGTTCTCGGATTGTCAGCGCTTCTTCACGTTGCGGTCGAGGATTCTCGCGCGGGCCACGTTCATGTACTCGTAGCCGTTGGACACCGCGTTCCGTGCCGCCTTTCCTTTGAGCCTCGGTAGCTCATATGGCGGCGTGTCCTCCGGCATCCCCGTGACGATGTACTTGTCCTGCACGTATGCCTCTCTGGGATCGACACCCTGCACCCCGTCATAGTATCCGGATTGGCAGGGGTCTATCCCCGTCCTGGCCACCGTCTCTGCGACTGTCGCCCTCTCCTCGCGTTCCACGATTTCGTCTCTCTGCCTCTTCGTCAGTCTTCTGAACACCCCCTCGTTCAGCCTCCCTGTCCTGTCGGATGGGAAGGTTGTGCGTAGCAGTCCCTTGCGGGTGTCGTCCACCGCCCGAAGGTGATGGACCATCTCGTGCACAATCCCGTCCGGGGTCGTGCCTCTCTCCAGCACCACCAGAGGGACCTCAACCCCGTCCTGGCGACGGTAGTAGCATCCCGTGGCGTCCCCGCAGTCGGGGATCGTGCGGATCACGATGGAGCCGTTAGAGGCCATCGCCTCCAGCTCCTCGCGCGTGAAGTTCTCGGACAGGATACGGCGGATGCGCTGTGCCTCCTCCGGATCGGCGATGACCGCCATCCTGCGCTGTGCGTGTCTCTTGGATTCGGGCACGCCCGAGACATCGTATATCGGCGAATCGCGGGTGTCGATCCCAGCGATGTCGCAAGACGACGGGTCTATCCACCAGTCGATGAGCTCCTCCGGCGTGCAGTTGGCCGGAAGGACTATCCTGGAGTCGTCGTCTATGTCGTTGGTGGAGCCCACCTCTTGGAATCTCTGGGCGAGCGCCCAGTCAGGCACGACCCCGTTCTCCACCGGGATGCGGTAGACCCTGCCCCCTCTTCTGATGCGGACGATCCCCGACCGCCCGGACTTCCCATTCCTCGATCCGAATCCTCTCATTCCCCATCATCTCCTATGCAGTGGTGGACCGCCCTCCGCAGTTCGTCGAAGCTGTACGATCCGTCGGGGATCGGCGTGTCGGAAGAGTGATCGGAGCAAGGGTCCGAGACCCCTTCCGATGGGGGCTCCAACACCCCTTCCGACAGGCACCCGTTTGACGGAACGGGGTCCTCGGAACCGCCCTTTTCCCCGCGTCCCTTAGAAATATATATAGTGCGTGCGCGAGACCCCCTCGTCCGTCCGTCGTCAAAACTGCTGGCTATGCCATCTCTTTGACGGACGGAAACTCCGCCGTTTCCAGCCTCATCAGGCTCGTTCTCGGCATCGAGACCGAGCTCGCGAACCCAGTCGTTCAGCGTCGTCCGGGGCACTCCGAGGGAGCTCGCCGCAACGGTCTGTGTGACGCCGTTGCGGATCAGATTGCGGTAGGCTGTCGCCTTGCTGACGCGCAACATCTGTTCCGCCGTCAGAGGGTCATCGGCCTCTTCTTCGATGCGACGATAGAACGCTCTGATGGCGTCCAACGCCTTGATGGAGGCTACGCCTCCAAGCGCCTTGTTGAAGTCGTTGAAGTTGAACCCGTCACCTTCGTCGAAGGTCGCACTGGCGATGTGATCGTAGCAGTAGTCTCCCTCTCTGAGCCTGTCAACCGTCGTCGTCCAGTCCGTCACCGGAACGCGGATGGCGGCAGGCTCGCAGTCATAGGGGATGACGGCCATGAGCTCCCTCGGCTGACAGTCCAGATGGTTCTGGACGATCCATGCCTCGTTCCTCTGCATATCCTTGCGCCATCTGCACGTCAGATTGCCCGGGTTCTTCGCGTTCATCATGTTGCGGAAGGCGGGACCGACCGAACGGGCGGTCGGTGTCAGGAACCAGACCATCAGATTGTATTTCCGGATGGTCCCCAGCATCTCCTTCATCGGGATGCTGGAGTTGGTGAAGTTGCTATCCCCTCCAATGAATCCCTGGGCCTCGTCCAGCACCAGCATGATGAGGACGTCGCGACCGTATGTCTCGATGGTGTCCACCACGATCGGGAAGAGCTCCTTCATCGTCGTGATGTGGTGGACCCCCGGAGGCGGTTCGACCAGGATGTGTCCGTTCACCTTATGGTAGAAGATGATGTTCGTGCACACCACCACCTTCGGGATGGACGGATACGTGCCGTTCACCAGCTTCTCGATCACGGCGACCGCCGTATGCGTCTTTCCGCCGCCACGCTCCCCCGATGTCAGCCAGACGGCACCGGGTCTGACGATGCGCTTGAAGAAGGCATCGACCTGTGGGATCATTCGGGTGTCCCCCAGATCGAAGAACTGACCGGCGGTTATCTGCTCCACCGGTGCCTTGTCGATCAGTCCGATGCGCCTCATGATCTGCTCGTAGACCATGAGATAGTTCCTGAACACGCCCGGAGAGACCTTCGAGCGGACGTTCTCCGGCAACGGCGACAGGGCGTCGAGCTCGCGGTACTCCGGGAACGTCCAGAGCATCCTGTCCGGACACGTCAGGGAGAACACGTGCTCGAAATCCCTGAGATACCCGACACGGGTGTCGGAGACCCCCAGGTAGCTGACGAGCTCGCGGAATGCGACGTTAAGGTCCGTGGTGGTGTCCTTGAAGATCGGGACCTCATCGGGCATGGGCGAACCTCCTTGTCCACAGACGTTCGACGACCGTCGAACCATTCCCTGATTTCGATTCGCGCCCCTCAGTCAGAATCCATCCTAACGGGTCAGAATCCCATTCTGCGACCAAACGGGCAACGGACATGCCCAAGGTCGGACGAACGGGGGAATCGTCGTCTGCGGGCTCGGGCGGGGCATCCTCGGGCTCATCTTCCCGTATCGTCTCCTCGCGGAATATCGGAATCCTGTCCGCCGGGGAATCATCCCGCGGCGAATCCAGCTGACCGTTGAGGAACATGGCGTACTCGCGCCTGAACCTGTCCTGCTCCGCCTTCCTCCTGGACTCCTCATCGAGGATGCCGTCCATCTCTTTCTTGGAGCGGATCATGTCGTGGTCGGCGATCGTCCTGATGGTATCGTACTCGATGGGCAGGTCGAACCCCAGCGTCGCCGCCTTCCACTCCTGCTGGGTTATCCCATGCTCCAGGAGCTTCCCGGAATACTCGCTGATCCCGTGCATCATTGCCCACATCAGATTCTCGGTCCGGTAGACCTCCAACAGCTCCTCTCCGGTCCCCCATGCCACGATCTGCCTGAGCGTCCAGAGGTCGCGGATGCGGTCGGGCTCGTTGACAGGGGGTTCGGTGGAATGGATCATGTCGGGACGGTGCTTCACGACGAACAGCGCGAACTCGGGGTCCCTGATGGATTCGATCAGCCTGCGAATCTCGCGGTCCATTATGTCCTGGGTCTGGTCCCAGAAATACTTGGACGACTTGGCGAACATGTACTGCGAGCCGTACATTATCGCCTCGCTGGTGTTCTCGTCCGGGATCGGACGTATGATGCTCATGGACTCATTCATCACCATCTTCCATCACCCTCCTCGCCTCCTTCTCGGCGTCCTGCTTGATCTTCCTCAGACGGGAGCCGAACAGCCTTTCGAGGTCCAGTCCGAGCTGTTCCATGACGACAGGACTGGGGGCCTTGGCGCCCATCGCAGAAAGGAGCTCGCCACTGCTCTTCATCGTCCCGACCCTCAGCTTCGCGTTCGTCTCCAGATGCTCGACCTGCAACGATGCGTAGTTCTGGAAAAGCTCCTCATACCCCAGCGCGTTGGCTATCCAATCATAGGGGGCGTCGGTGCAGTGCGGGCTGGGGGTGTATCTCAGAGCCTCCACGGTCCAGTTGATGCGTCCCTTCGGACCCCTCTTGATGGTGTACTCGTTCGATTCGATGCCGGCAAGGTCTATGGCGTCCACCGTGACCTTCGGACGCATGAACTGATGGACAGTGACGCGCCTCGTGCGCTGGACCGGAACGAGGTAGAGGGGATTGTGGATTCCCAGGATCATGGTCTTGCAGATGGCACGGAAGCTCTGAGGCTGCCAGCACATCTGACCTTCCCTGTTCCAGTAGCGCACGACGTAATCCACATCCTGCGTGCGGTCCGCAATCTGGTGGACGGCCACGTAGATCAGGTCCACGGATTCGGAGCAGTAGCCTACGCAGTAGCCGGCCCAGAAACCGAACAGTCCCGCCAGGAGCCACGGGTCGAAGGGATCGACGACCGCATGGCCGGACAGGTCCAGGATCAGCGGGACGAACGCCAGCGCCATCAGGATCAGCGACACCGGGTCCTTGAACGGGATCACAGAGTGTGACCTCCCCCTCATCCTCTTCCCGACGTAGTAGGCGATTAGAGGGATCGTCACCACTGCGAACAGCATGAGCACATCGACAGCATCGGTCAAGGGCGATCACCTTCCCCACGATGGTCAGCAGAGCGGTCGCTGTGACCACACCGCCGGCGAGACGGTGCCCTGATACCGTCAGAATGTACGCCACCGCAATCTGGATGCCCAGAAGTACGGTGGACCAGTTCCCCGACAGGAATCTGACCGTCGATTCCACATCGCGTCCCAGTAGGACGAATATCGCCGCAACCGCGACGATCCCGACGATTCCAGTAACAAGGGTCGTCAGGGGTGCCATTGGCCGACCTCAACCACGGGCGTGGGCCCGAAGGCTTCGGTCGAGTTCTTTGCTTCAGCTCTCATTCTGTCACTCTCGTTTGTGCATTTTCTGTTCGTTTATATGGTTGTTTTAAATACTGAGTCGAGGTTCTTGTACTTACAGTGAATCAATCTGGTTTCACTGATACATAGACGCGTGATGGCGATCCGAGGTCCGTCCGTATCGCAGGAGACGAGCAAAGCTTACTCCGATGACCGACACGTCCCGAATCTCGGCCTTTGAACAAGGTGCCTATAATCGCGTCATTTCTCTTTCTTCTCCTTCGTCTGTTTTGGGGTCATCTTCATATAATGAATCTTCGTTCATCGGGTTGTTGTAACGGAACGGCGTTCCGATGCCTACCCGTCAATTCGCTGATGAACAAACCGGATGCCATTCCGTCCAGAACGGTGCAGGCATGGGTCGGAGGTCTCAACTCCCCGGTCATCGATGCGAAGATGCCGAAAGTTAGCATCGGCCCTTCCTTGGAAGGTGTGGTGCCCCCGTTACATTTCCTTCATCCCTTTGTCCTTCCTCCTCGTTCCGTTATGTCTGGCACCCTTTGTCTTCCAAATTGTTTCGGAGTTCATCCTTTTGGATACTTCACTCGGGTCTGACATGTGTTTGCGTTGTGATCCGACGAAGACATCAGCGGCCTGAATTCCAGGAATCAATATGGAGTCTGAAGACAGAACCCCGAGATATCTGTCCAGCTTCTTCTCCGGGCCTTTCAACGTGTTTCTGGCGATATCCTGAAACCTACTTCTGTCAAAATGTACGGACTCATCTACGAAGATGCGATATAGGCCAGAAGGTCCATTCTCGTTCAGTAGCGACATCAAATCCTGGAATGTTTCCTTGTAGAGATCATGGTCATTCAACCCTTCAGCATCAGATGTCTGCTTACGAACTATCACCGTGTATCCGCGAGCTCCGATCTTTCCGAGATCGTCCAATATGGCATCGTGAATGGCATCGTGGGTGCTCTCGAATTTAATCTCCGAGTTTCCGGGTGGCGTCCATTCGCGTTCATCTTTCAGGATCACCACCCTCTTCCCGCCTTCTTCTTTGATGTATGTCGTTTCACTTGGATGCCTCAGAACCTTCCTGGATAGCAATTCCGGATCGTCCGTCTGTATCGCACTCATGAGAAACAGATTGTCACCCTGACGATAGCCGGGGACTCCCGACTCGTCTATGAAGACGTACCAGATTGGCTTACCCTTGCTTGTGAATCTCTTGTTCCTGCTTCCGAACATCCTCATCACCTCAGAACGGCCACATCCAGCTCCACTTCTTCCATTCGTAGAGGAAGTCGCCTATGTCATCGGCGAAGACGAATCCGACAACAAGCACGGCGACCCCGACGCCGACCCAGATCCAGCTCCCTCTGGACACGCCGTATAGCAGGAGTCCTGCGCCGATGACCACCAGGATCAGGCGTATGAGCTCGCCGAGATTCCCGTCCCCGTCAACCGGCGTCACGGGGTCCCAGTTCATCATGTCCTGGGCGTCGATGTACTCGACCTCCGTTGCCACCAGGTCCACGGACTGCACGGAGTCCCCGCCGTAGCGCATCTCGGCGATCCCCAGGACGGAGCCGGAGCCGAGGTACAGGAGCTCGCAGTCGTCGTAGTCCACCGCATCGAATCCGGACAACGATTTGCAATCACCGTAGACAAGGACGAAGCAGTACGTATCCAGGGTGTTCTGGCCCGTATGCAGTGTCGTGCTCCGGTAGAACACCGGCGTGTACGCCACATCCTCATAGATGGTGCAGTTGAGATTGCCATCAGTCCCCACGCCACGGATCGTCAGGTCCCCACGGCAATAGAGCGTCATGGAGTCCTGCGTCAGGCGGTAGTCGTCGTATTTGATCTCGTGGTTGTTCTCATCCCACCATGTGTAGAGCTGGTCCATGCTCAGGGTCACGAGGAGCTTCTTCTGGGCATCGGTCAGCTTCACATTCTCGTAGGTATCGGGCACCGTCAGAGTCGTCAGATACTGGGACGCCGAACCTGCGTCGTCGTAGCAACTCCACACGACACGGGCGTTCTGGTTTGCCTCTGATATGACGCGGTTGATCTCAGAGTTGAGCTGTGCGTAGTAGACCAGCATGGCCGTGATGTCCATCGTCTGTATGTCGTCCTCGTTCTGAGGGACGACGGACAGTTTCAGACAGTCGAATCCGCTTGAACCTGTGGCCTTGTAGGTCTTGGAACCGTCGTAGAGGTTCGTGCCGTTGCAGGATACAATCATCGTGTCGTCTCCGTTGGACACGAGCATACCGACCTGCGTCTGAGCGGCATCCGATTCGAGGACGTACATGAAGTTCCCGAAGTAGGTGACGCCCGGCGTGAGGCGGTAGACGTTGTACCCATCCCACCCATCGACATCGGTGATGTAGTTCCATCCCTCCTTGAGGTTGAAGACCATCCCGTTGGCCCCGGTCATCGTGGCCGGTGCGCTGGCCCAGACAGGACCGCCGACGTAATAGACGGCGGTGGAACCGGTGTGCACCGTGCGATCGTTGCCGCTCCCCACGATCGAACCGAGAACGGCGGAGAACGTGTCCGAGGATGATGCGGAGACGGAGGTGTTTCCGATGGACACCCTGATCTGCATCTTCCCGTCCCCGTAGTATTGGGAGACGTCGGATGCGTTCCACGAATCGACATGCTCGGCTATGGTTGACAGGAGCTCGTTGATCTGGTTGGTGGCGTTAACCAGCATCAGCGCGCTGTTGTAGTATGTGGACGACAGCGTGAGCGTGTCATACGGACTGTACTGGCTGTTGGGAACCCAGTATGTCGATAATACGAGCTCCGCCTGCCTGGTCCAGTGCTCCTGGGTGAGACCCCAGATGTTGGCATAG
>ERZ779889.944-NODE-944-length-32475-cov-3.964775_pt1 | contig 32475 bp, 25 predicted proteins | sample MGYA00511030_ERZ779889 | MGnify/ENA primary metagenome ERZ779889 (study PRJEB29588, sample SAMEA2160616) | human gut metagenome | biome: human gut; feature: human-associated habitat; material: faeces | place: Denmark | collected 2008/2010 ... | reverse complement strand
GCCGTTTTCTGTACGAAAATAGCTGCCCTCAATAGGTGGTTTACAATTTTAGAATGTCAGTATCTTAACTTACATGGACTAATTGCTTACCAAAAAATCATAACCAAACAACGTGCAGATGTATCGAAGTCCTTGATCAATTTCTTCACGAGAAAAATCATGCATTGCTAAATAATCATCAGAGCAGTTATTTAGCTTTGAATAGAAATCAAGGGCTATCTGAAGCCATGATAAATCCGACTGATCCAAGTCATTGAACAGCAAATCTTCTGCTGCACAAATGTCCCCATCGTCAATCATTTTTTCAAGCATTTTTCCATAACTAGAATCTTCAATTTGAGTTGCAGTCTGTTCGTTGGCTGATATCCCAAGTGCAACAGCCAAAATTGCTTGGATCATAGCTTCAATTTGACGCATGAGCCAGTCTTGCTGATAAATCATTTTGCCTCCATGTTCGTTGTTTTCTTCTGCGTATTTTTCTCGTTTGTTGATATGATTGACAAAATGCAACCTGCTCCTAAAAAGGCAAATACATCCTTCAAATCCACAGATGAATACAAGGGAATTAAGTAAAAATAGTCTGGTGTTCCCTTATAAATTAAACTGTCTAGGACCGTCGATAAAATTGCCGAGGAAATTAGGGTTACACCAGCATAGCCGATAGGCGTCTTGAAATTAAAACGATTTTTACTCTTTGAGAGCAGATAGAGCAATAGCAAAAAGAAGGGAAGCAGCAATAGTTTTGCACACGCAACAATATAAGGCGATGCGAATTTATCTGCTGCTTGAAGTACTAAGGTCTGGTACTTGTTCAGAATTACGAGGATCGATAGAATATTGGGAATAACAGGAATGGAGATTTCGGACGGAGCAAAATATAGTAGCGCTTTTATAACCTGATCTATGATTAAGAAAATCAGCACTAGTAGTATGCCCCGTACCTTCGTAAATGCTTGTCTGGTTAGAAATTGTAGTATAATTATTGAAAAAACTAGTACGATGCAAAGCCAAACTATTGCATTAACTACGGCTAATGTTGTCCGCGTATAATCAAATTTTAAAAAGACTACGGCAAAAAATAGAAGCCATAAGAACTCGGATATAACAATGGATTTGCTGATTTTGCTCATATATGTACCTCCACATATACATGAAAAACCCTACAAAAAGCTCTATTTAAGAGTGCTGGTGTCATGAACTACATGTTTAGTCCAATGCCGTGGCTAGGATATCGGGAGGCACCTTCAGACGGTTCCCTTATAAAAGCGGATGGTGAACATGGCTCCTGCGGGCTTGCGGTTCTCTGCCTTTACGGTTCCCCCTTGCCCAGCTATAATCATGCGTGATAAGGCAAGCCCGATCCCAAAGCTTTTGCCGTCGGAATCCTTGCCCTTATAGAAGCGTTCAAAGATGTGGGGCAGATCCTCCGGAGAAATGCCCGTGCCGTTGTCCTTAATTATAATTTCGGAATACAGGGCGTTTTCGGCTGCGTCGATCTCAATCCTGCCGCCCTCGGGGGTGTGTTCCATGCAGTTCTTCACAATATTGCCGATGGCCTCGCTCGTCCATGAGAGATCTCCCCGGAAAGCTCCGTCCGCATGGATGAGCAGCGCCTGCCCGCGCAGCTCCATGGGAATGAGCAGGGTCACACAGGACTTTTTGAGCAGCTCCTCCAGACTGACCTGCTCCTGCTTGAACTGCACCGTGCCGGCGTCCAGCCGTGAGATCTTCAGAAGTGTGGTGATCAGCCAGTCGATGCGGGAGAGCAGCTCGTAGAGCTCATGGATAAGCTGCTGCCTGCGCGCGTCGGTCAGCTTCGGCTCCGACAGCAGTCCAATCAGCAGATTGATAGAGGTCAGGGGCGTGCGGATCTGGTGAGAGATGTCCGCGATGGAATCGGCAAGATATGCCTTTTCCCTTGTCAGCGTTTGCTGCTGCTCACGCAGGCGTATGGTCATCTTATAGATCTCACTGTGGAGGATGCTCAGCTCACCCTCTGAATAGCTGTCAAAATCGATCGAACTGTCGCCGTGCAGAACCTGATTGATATCATCCGCAAGGGAAGAAATCCTCTGATACCTCTTGTAAGTGCTGATGCAGAAGATCAGCATAAGGAGCATAGATAGGACAACGGCGGTCAGTCCGGCACGGAGGTCGAACCAAAAGCAGAGGGAACAGGCAATTACGGCAACGGAAAGCTGCCACAGCAGTGCGCCGCGCACCTCTTTGTTTTTCAAAAGCTTCATCATGCGTCCACCTTGTATCCGATTCCGCGGACCGTCTGAATTATTTTCGGCTCTGCAGGGTCGTCCTCGATCTTCTCACGCAGACGCTTGATATATACCGTCAGCGTATTGTCGTTTACATAGGCTCCGGCAACATCCCACATTGAGTCAAGCAGCCGCTCGCGGGTAAGCACGATCCCGCGATTGTTGATGAAAGCCAGCAGAAGACGGTATTCCAGCGCAGAAAGGAACAGGTCTTTGTTATTCTTCATTGCGGTGCCTTTTTCGGTGTCCACCACCACATCGCCGAGCTTTACGGTCTTTCCCGTGCTGCCTGTAAGCCGGAGAACATTTTTGATGCGGGAAAGAAGCTCTCTCGGGCGAAACGGCTTCGGTATATAATCGTCGGCACCGAGGTCAAAGCCCGTAACGGTGCTGTACTCGTCGCCGGAGGCGGTCAGAAAAATGACGGGCAGGTCAAATTCGGATTTGATGGCTCTGCACGCGGAAAAGCCGTTGCCCTCCGCCAAGGATACGTCAAGCAACACCAGATCCGCTCTTTCTTCCGCCAGCACCGCAATAGCGGCAGACTGTCCGGACACGCTTCGGACAATATATCCTGCACCGTTCAGGTATTCGGTCAGGTTGGCGACGATCGTCTTGTCGTCCTCCACCAAAAGTATTTTTATCATAATCGAACCTCCGAAAATATCCTTATAATTTGAGAACAAAATGATTTTTATGAAATTCCAGCAGTCCGTCCTTCTGCATTTTTCCGAGCTCAAGCGAAAGCCCGCTGCGTTCCACGGCGAGATAATCCGCCAGCTGTTGCCTTGAAAACGGAATATCGAATTCATATCGACCAAGACGCTGTGCCTCCGCCGAAAGATATGACATCAGCTTGCCCCTTGTTGTCCGTTGCCCCATGTGGGTGAGCTTTTCATTCTGAAGCAGATTTTTCTCGGCAAGCTCCGCCAGCAGATTTCGTATGATGCGGTTGTGATGCTCACAGGCGGAAGAGCAGACGGTGAGAACACGTCTGATATTCAGAAGCATTACCGTAACCGGCGTTTCGGCAACGACGCTCACGTTCAGCACCGCGCCGGGCGCGCAGGCAAAGGCGGCGGCATAAACCTGCCCCTGCCCCGCTTTTGAGAGAATATTTCGGTTTCCCCAGATATCCTCCTGTATAATAATTATGCTTCCGGACAAAACGATTCCCACGGATTCCGCCGTGTCTCCGACGCGGAGCAGAAAAGCGTCCTTCGGAAAGACTTCCCGCCTTGCTTCAAGGCAGGAGAGCAGCGGTTCAAGCTCTTCCTCTGCAATTCCCGAAAACAGCTGGGAGGAGCGGATAACAGGTAAAAATTCTTTCATAAAAAAACTTCTTTCGTTGAAAATTCAACTGACTTGTTGATTCTATTATACTATAATATAGACAAAAAAGCAAGGAGATTTTTATGAAGAGAAGAATTATTGAAATTGATAAGGACAAATGCAACGGTTGCGGAGCATGTGCAGCCGCATGTCACGAGGGAGCGATCGCCATGGTGGACGGAAAAGCGCAGCTGATGCGGGATGATTACTGTGACGGTCTGGGCGACTGTCTGCCTGCATGTCCCACGGGCGCGATCACCTTCGTGGAGCGCGAAGCCGCCGCCTATGATGAAGCCGCAGTCATGGCAAACAAGCAGAAAATGATGCAGGAAAAGATGAGAAAAGAAGGGATGACTCTGCCGTGCGGCTGCCCGGGAACAAAGTCAAGAAGGATTGAGCATAACGAAAGCGAAGACGCCGCGGCGATGCCCGCGGGACAGGTCAGCCGTCTTTCTCAATGGCCGGTGCAGATAAAGCTTGTTCCCGTGAACGCGCCGTACTTTGACGGAGCAAAGCTGCTTATCGCCGCCGACTGCACGGCATATGCGTATGCGGCTTTTCATGAGAGGTTTATCAAAGGACACATTACGCTTGTCGGTTGTCCGAAGCTGGACGGCGTGGATTATGCCGATAAGCTGACCGAGATTATCCGCGAAAACGATATAAAAAGCGTCACCGTCGTGCGTATGGAGGTTCCCTGCTGCGGAGGGCTTGCGCAGGCGGCGATAACCGCCCTGAAAAACAGCGGGAAATTTATCCCGTGGCAGATTGTCACAATCTCCACGGACGGAAAAGAGCTTTCATAATCGCAAGTCTCATCGTTTTTGAACCACCGCTCTCCGCTCCAAAATGAAAAGACATTTATCGTGCGATATCAAGCGATAATTACTGCTATTGTAAAAAAACAGTTTCGGCGCGGGAAATATCCCGCGCCGCAGTGATAAAATTATCGGATTTTCAATCCTTTTCCACGACCACTTCAGTAAACTGCGAGCTGTCTGTTGTTGTGCCGGATGAGTCTGGAGAAAAGGTAAAGACAGTTGCGAGAATTAAAATCAGTATATATACGGCAATAATGCCGCCGACGATGAAGGCTATTGCTTTCCAGACTCTTTTCGCACGCCTGTTTTTGATTGCAAGCTGTTCGTTGATTCTGGAAAGCTGTTCCGCCAAAGCATCCGGCTGTTCTGCCGTTTCGATTTTTGAGCCGAGCAGCCGGCTTACCGGTACCTCTAAAATCTCCGCCAGCTTTATCAGCAATTCGGAGTCGGGAACGGAAAGACCCTTTTCCCATTTTGAAACGGTCTGCCTTACGACATTCAGCCTTGTCGCCAGTTCTTCCTGCGTGATCCCTTTTCTCTTGCGAAGTGCTTTTAAGTTATCCTGAAACATAGTGAATTCCTCCTTTGCACTCTCATTATAGTGCAGAAAGCTGCGTTGCTTCAAGCAACGCAAATTAACATCGCCCGATTTTGCATTCTTACGAGATTATTTTACCATGCATTTTTGATTTTTTCTATCGCTCAGCCAAAAAAGTCTTTGCAGAAATCACCGTCCGGAACAATCTCGATTTTGGTTACACCGCCGGTGCGGTTAATAGTGCGGATGCGTATGAGAAAAATGCGTTTCAACAGAAATGCTATGTCAATTTTTTGATATGTTCCTTCGCCTTTGCGTAGTATTTTTGAAACCGCTCACATCCCGTATCATTGTATTCTATGCCGAGCATAATCCATTCACAATACTCGTATAGTAAAAAATAATCCAAGGTTCTGCGGTAGGCATTGTAGTCGATGCCTTTTTCTTTTAATAAATGCTCAAAATAATATTCTACGGCATAGTCTTTATCCGCTTGCGTCATATAGAAAAAAGCCGATTCATCTTCTTCGCAGTGAGCAATCAGACGGGCGAGAGACGTAGGATAAGGCAAAATTCCGGCATATTCCCAGTCAACTATGACCGCACGTTCCTCTGCGCACAGAACATTAAACGGAAGAAGATCGTCGTGACACAGCGTCCGCGGAACATCTGAATAAATTCGCAGATACTGTTCATAGGCTTGCTCCAGTTCTGCGTCATTGAGATATTTCCCGCGCTTTTGCCTTCCCGGCAGACTCGCCTCGAAGCCGTGACCAATGCCTTGAAGCTCTCGCTTTTCCCAATACATATTCTGCAGATAAATCAACGCATCCAAAGCGGCAGTCAACGATTCCCGGTCGCATTTTTGCAGGTTGTGTCCTTCTATGTATTCCATAAGGAAAAACAACTCGCCGTCATACTCAATACTCTTATAAAATCGGGGAGCTCCGCATTCGGCTGAAGCTAAAAAAGCATCATAAACGTCCGGTTCTTGCCTGCTCGTCTTTTTCAGTACACGAGTAACACCGCCTTCTTCTACCTTCCATACAGCATAATCTGAGTCATCTTCTTCGTGTTTAAACACGGTTACCTCGGCTTGCTCACCAAAACCTATTTTTGCAATTATTTCTTTTATATTCATATTGGAACCGGTCCTCCGCTTCTTCAGTCCACGCCCTGCGCTTCAATGGCTATCTCGTATTTTTGTTTCTTCCCGAGCACAATGCCATGCAAGAGGAGGCAAGCCCGGGAAACTTTCTGATAACGACAGCTGTCCGACTTTTTGTGGGTGTGTTTATGATGGAAGTTCGCCAAACTTGAAGTTGTCGGGTTATTGAGTGTAAATCACTTTTCCCGTAACAGAAAGAAAATGTACCTTCCAATTATAGTTTTCAAAACTGACAAGTTCACCGTCTGTGCCAAGCCATTTCCCAACCGTTACATTGGTAAGACCGAGATAATTGGTTTCAAATTTCGCATCTCCTGCGGCATTGCAGCCTATCTTCATCGTATAGCTTTGATAATCCTCTTCCTTTTGACCGTCTGTATAATAACTGACTTCAAATGTAAATACAACGTCCTCGTACAGTGCATAATCGAGAACTCCTTCGATATCATAATTAAACTGACCTTTCCCGCCCGCGTTTAAATTATTCATATCGTAGTTGACGGTAAAGTATTTCCAATAATTATTTTCATTCAGCTCAACAACCGTTCGTGTGGTTTGCTCTTTCTCGTCACCGTTGCCTGACATCTGACAGCCTGTAAGCAAAAGCGCAGTCAATACAATAACGCACGCCAAAAATAACGCAATACTTTTTTTCATAAAGACCTCCTCAAATCCTGATTTTTCGATATCTTATCCTTGTTCTTTTATATACATTTCAAACTGCTCCCGCATAGCTTGCAGGCGTTTGGTCACGGCGCTGTGCGTCTTATAGCCGAGCGTCTCCGCAATTTCTTTCTGCGTTTTACCGTTTTCCCGCATGATGAAAATCGCACGGTCATCCTCCGGCAGCGTGGCAAGGAATCCGTTTCGCAGTTCCGCATAGGCTTCTTCCGTGCTTTCGGCGGGAGAAAAGAAATCAGCGGCATTTTCAACGGCATCTCTGTCGCTTTCCATCACTTCTTCAAGCGACAATGCCGCACCAAGCTGTGTGTCGGAATGTGTCCATCTTTTCAAAAAGTTGATTTTGTCGTGATTTTCGCACACGGAATCGTTGAAATCCTCGTGTACCGTGAGTTTTGTGTCACCCTTATGAAGCGCCGCAAAGATTTCCGGTGTTTTCTGTGCCGTCATCAGCGCATTGATCATCTCTTCCATGAAAAGCCCGGCAAGCTTGTCCACAACATCTTCGATTTCTTCGTCGGTCAATTTTTCGGGCGTTTTTCCGTGTGCCTTTGCACAGGCCATGAGTCCGGTTTCGAGCGGCTCCTGCAGGTCGGAAAAGAATTTGTCGATGGAGGCTTTGAATTGTTTCTCATCGTCCATAATTTCGGCAACCATATCCGCAATGTACGCCGCGTCGCCTTCTTTCAGACAGTTCAGTGGATAGTTTTTCGAGAAATTTCTCATCGAGCGCTTGTTGCCCGTTTCGGGAAGGAGCTTCAGCCATGACTGTGCAAAAAACTTTTTCGCCTTGGCATAAATCTGCAGTTGTGCGGGTGTATATCTTTTGTCGTCGAAGGCAGGGATATTTCCGGTAAAATCATGCGCTTCATAATATGCCTGAAGCGCATCCCGCGTTTCTTTGTCGTATGGCATGGCAAGTCCTCCGTGGAGATTATTCTTTTTAAATTAATTATATCATTTTTTCGACCGTTTTTCAAGGGCGAAAAGTGTAGACAAAAACACGCAGAGTTCATTTCTGAATTCTGCGTGTTTTTGTTTGCACTCTCAATCGGCAGATTTAGATGGATTCTTAAAAACATTCTTATGAGAAAGAAGCTAAGTGAGGAGCGTTCTTTTTTGAAATTCAGTGAGACCTGTGTCCGGTCCTTCTTTTCGTATATCCCGAAAACAGGCGGCGCAAATAACCTTGACCCTTTCAGAAGGGGAAGCCACAGGTGAAAAAGCCGTTCTTCAGCACTCTGAAACCTCCAGAACCAGCACACTGCGGTCGTCCGGTTTTTCCGCACCTGTAAAAGCAGTGCGCAGAATGTCCTCTGCCATCCCCTGAGGGTCGGGGCGTACACTGCCGGAGAGAAGGGCAGAAAGCCAGGGGGAACCCTCAATCTGGCTGGAAATGCCGTCGCTTATAAGGATGATTTTGTCTCCGGGTCTCAGCCGGACAGTGACCTTCTCATAGTGCACTTCTCTGGTGGCGCCTACCGGAAGGCTGGTGGAGGATATTTTGAAGGTGTTGTCTCCCCGAAGCACAAGGGAGGGACAGGCACCGCATTTGATAAAATCGCACTGTCCGTCAAGAAGGTCAAAACGGACCATGTCCAGGGTGGTGGAGCACTCACAGCTCTGGTGCAGTAAGAAGTCGTTGACGGTACCCAGAACCGTTTCCAAGGAAGCGCCGCAGGAGAGAAGATGTTTAAAAAACTGACAGGCAATTCTGGAAACCAAAGCCGCCTCCCGTCCGCTGCCCATGCCGTCGCAGAGGAGAGCATAAAAATAATCCTGATCCTTAAAGGTATACACGGTATCGCCACTGTAATCCTCTTCCTCTTTGCATTTGGTGATGGCTCCTTCCTGTATCTGAAACGCAGGGACTCGCCGGACTGTAAAGGACCATTCTTTTCCCGAAAGAGTAAATTCCGGAGGAGAAAGGCGGTAGTTTAAGGCATTTTCCAGATATTTTTGCAGTGTATCGCTGTTCTGAAGAGATTCCTCCGGCTCGATGCCGGTGGCTTTGAAGAGAATTTGTCTTGTGCCGTAAGCGCAGGCAGAGCGAAATGCAAGAGTTCTTTCCAAGGATTTGCGGAACCGCTCGCTTTCTTTGGAGTTCTCCTCCTGTTCCTTTGAAAATAGCAGTTCCCGGTCTTTCAGAATTTTGGAGCATTGACTGTAGCATTGGGCATAAGATTCCGCCCTGTCCGATTCCAGAAGGGCTCTCAGATAGGAGGCATAGTCGTTATTGATCTGGTCGCAGAGCAGTTTCTTTTTTTCGCACAGATTGCTTTTGTATACCGGTTCCTTATAGGCGGAAAGACTGCCCACTTCAAAAAGGGTATCGGCAATTTTCTCGCTCATCGTGCCGTCCTTGAAGCAATCTCCGGAACATTCCCCGCAAATCTCTTCCACGGTCTTCCGGCAAATGCGCCGGGCGTTCTCCGGAGTTGGGGAGCGGAGCTTTTCGGAAAGGGAAAAGACCTTGCCGGAAAGCTCCTTCAATTGCGTTGACAGGGAAGGCAAAAGCCCGGATTCGGCCGTTTTTTCCTTTGCGGACCGTCCCAGTTTTTCGGCAACCTTTGTTTTTCTTCGTTGCAGAAATGCCTCCAAAGGAAGATAGACCAAAGCGCCGCTGGCCAGATCCGGAAGAACATAAAGAAAGGCCGACGCACCACGGTTGTAAAATGCAAAGGCAAAGCCGGCAAGAGTTCCAAGCCAAGGAGCGGTGCGGGGGCTGTAGCGGTGAAAAGCGGAAGAGATCATTCCCACAAAGAGAAAAACCGGTATATATTCGCCGCCGCAGGCGATTCCCATGGCCACGCCGAAAATTCCGCCCAGAATAAAGTTTTCCTTGGCTGAAATCAGAAGACAGCAAAGGGTGGCAGCCGCCACATTGGGAGAAAATCCGAAAAAGGTTATACTGCCCAAGCTGTAAACCAGGGCGAAGGAGAAAGCCCCTGTCGCTGCAGTTTGATAAATCCAGGGGGTGCGTATCCCTGAAGAAGCTCCTTTGAACAGAAATGTAAACACGCCGGAGGCCAAGAGAGATACAAGCAGGGCAAAGAGCGCATGAAGGGTAAAATCTTCGGCAATGCAGGTGTACAGTCCGGGCACAAGGGAAAGAAGTGAAGCGGCAAAGGCGTAAAAGAGCGGGCCCGGAGAGAATTCTTCTGCAGATGTTCTGTTTTTATGAAAAACGGTGAGACGCAGGGTCAGGATCAGTGTGTACAGGGAAATAAAGAGAAAGGGCGGAAATCCCCGGGCAAAAAAGGAGCCGAGACAGCATCCTGCCCAGATTCCCCAGAGGTGGCTGTCTGCCGAGGCGAGCAGGGAAATGCCGAAGGGATAGCTGCCAAACAAAAAGGATCCCTGCGCAAAGAAGAAACCGATTCCGAAAGAAAGAAGTCCTTTTAAAAGCTCTTCTTTTCCGGCCTTCAGAAACTCCGGATTTTTCAGTTTCTCCTCCAGTTGTTTTTTCCATTTATCCAAAAGAGCTGTCACCCTCCTTGGTTCTTCTTTTCGGTTCATGGCTTGTCCCCCTTTTTTTACAGTATAGCAAGGAGGGATCGCACAGTCTGTCGAAAAGGGGAAACGAAAGAGGCTGACCAAAGAAAAAAAGGGCGTTGCAGATAGACTCTGCAACGCCCTGCTTCAACAGAAGAGTAAAGCGGTTTATCTTGACCCGGATGCTTACCGTACAATGATATAGCTGTTGGCCACGGGTGCCTCATAGGTCGTATCGCTCACCTTCACAGTGCCGGTGATCTCCACACGGAGCACACCCGTAGCAGTGGTGTTCACAACAGTGTCCAAGGCCACCTTCGCCTTGCCGCCCGTGATGGTGTCGGACTCGCCCACAAGAACTCCTTCCGCATTGTAGACAGAAATCTTCAGGTCCACAATGGTCTTGCCGGAGGCCACCGAAGCCGTACCGGTTACGCTTACGCCGCCTTCGGTCTTCTCGGCAGTTGCCGTGTAGGCGGTCTTGATGGTGGAATCGAACTCGGGAACCATGACCCACTTGACCTTGTCAGACAGCGTATCCTTCACTTCGACCAGAACCACATTGCCGTCCGCATCCACGCCCAAAGCGAAGGTGGTTGTCTCGGTAGCCAGATAGATGCATACGGTACCGTCGTCATTGTAGGAGAATCTCCAGTTCTGGAGGAAGAAACGCTTTCCGGGAACATCGACCGTTCCGCCGCCATCGCTGTTCTGCAGCTTTGCCTTTACGGCCACACCGGGCATATTCTCGGCAATGTCCAAAGCTCTGTTGTAGGTGGTGGACTTATCGTTCTGGGTGGTCAGAATGTTGTATTTGGGAATATAATCTGCATTGTATTCCGTGCCGTATCTGATCTTGCTGAGAATCTGGAACAGCAGGGAACCGGATTTTTCAGCGCCGGAGCCTGCCACCAGGTAGACGGAAGATTTTCTGGTGATATATCCGCCGGTTTCCACATTCATCAGTCTGTAGTAGTTACCAACGGAAAGATCTCTCTTCACGGTGTCGGAGAAATCAAAGATGCAGTTCTCGCTGGAGGAGTTTCCGTTCAGAACCTTTCCTTCCGGATAGACCGAGGAGGTGACTTCCGTACCGTCAGCTGTGTAGATACGGATGCTCTTCAGGGTGACCGGCGAATCCGTAGAAGTGGAAATAACCTCAATGCCGAAACGGAAGTCGGTATAGGATGTGCCGTCGGGCATGGAGTTCAGAAGTCTGGTCATGTTCACCAGGTACACGGCGGTGCCTTCGCTGCCGTCCACACGCCCGCTGAAGTTGAACCAGTGCTTGGTGTTTTCGGCTTCGCCTTCCTTCTTGTCGTTCACGCCGTAGGTGGTGGCGTAAGTGCCGGAAGAGTACGCAGTCTGATACTGAGTCAGCTTATTGGAGCGGCCGATCACATCGGTTCTGCTCATCTTGATGGTGAAAGAGTTCCGGTTGGCAACCGACAGCTCCACAAGAGCATAAAGAGAGGGCATTTCGGTGGTCACATCGCAATCCCAGTAGGTAAATGTGAACACATCCAGCGCCAGACCGCGCTCCTGCTTGTCGGGAATCAGATCTTCAAAGTCTTTATTGAAGCTTTCGCTTTCGGACTTACCGTTCAGAGCATCATACATCACCCAGGCATAACCGTTGGTGCCCCAGGTATCGTCGCTCACATTGCAGACTAAGAAGGCACCGGTCATCGTGGTCTTGCCTCTGGTGTAGGTAACGCTGTCATCATAGCCCAGAACGCAGAGCTGATAGGGGGAAGTTGTACCGTTTGAGGTGGAAACATTGGTCGCAAAGGGAATCACGGTATCGCCGGATTTGGCACTGCCGGTGTCGGAATCCAGGGTCATATAGACCCAACGATCCAGATAGTTCTGTGCCACAACCACATTTCCGGTCACCAGGGCGTCCTTGACTTTCTTCAGGAACTTCTGGCCGTTGGTGCTGTTGGTAATCTTGATGCAGTTGTCGATAGCGTCAAAGTAACCGATTCCGGTGGTCAGACGATCCTTGTAGGAGGTATTGACCTGCTCGTAACGGTTCAGACGGTACTGCATGGCTTTGAAGGCATCCTCCTTGGAAACCTTCCATGCGGTGGAGGTGGTGTTGTAGGTATCGCTGTTCTTCATGATCTGGTACTGACCGAAGGACTGGCCGAAATAGTCGTCCCCAATGGTCAGACAGCCGTTTTCAATTAAAATGTCGTAGGATGCCGTCAAGGTGTTTGCGTACTGGCTGGTAAATTTGGGAGAGAAGCAGGAGCTGAAGTTGGTGCTGGGAGTAAGCGAAGTATCGCCCTTGCTTTTCAGATACTGAGCTACGGCATTGGTGAACTGCATATAGACCACTGCGTTGGCAGGGTTGCAGGAAACATCCTTATAGTTCGAGGACTTCAGAGGAGCGGGAAGAGTATCGTAGCCCACCAAAGTGAAGGAGGAGGGCAGAGACTCTGCTTCCTGATGGTCATAGATTATAGGAGTTTTCTTCAGATCGTTGAAAACCGGATTGTTGATTTCGCTTTCCGGCTTGAAAATTTCGTTTTTATTTTCACCCTGAGTAGGCGAAGCTGTCGTCGGATCATCGGTGCCCGCAGAAGCTGTCGGAGAATTCTCAGTCGGAGTGGTTGTGGGGTTCGTGTTTGCGGTGGTGCTGGACGAGCAGGCGCTGAGCGCAACTGCCGAAGCGCACATCAATACCGCAAGCAGAAGGGCAAGATAACGTTTCAATTTGATTACCTCCAAAATTAAATTTTCTTATCTGGATAGGAACAGTATAGTCTAAAATAACCAAAAAGTCAAGTGCTTGGCAGAAGAATATACAAAATATTTATAATTCGGCACTATTTGAGAATTTTTAAGAATCCGTAACAGATCAAACCAAACGGTTCAGAAGCGTCTGCATCAGGCGAACCGCCTGCCCGGACGGATCGCTGCTTTCCAGTCTTAGGGAGCCTTCCGCTGTCCGTGCAGACAAAAGCTCCGATTCTTCCAGCCGGCGGTGCAACTGCCGTGCCGTCCCCTCTGCGCCGTCAAAGAAGCGCACCTTTTCTCCGAACAGCTTTTGCAGAAGCGGTTTTACAAAGGGAAAATGGGTGCACCCCAGAACCACCGCATCGGGAGGGGCATCCAGATAGGACGCAAGGGTTTGGCGCAAATACCCTTCGGTTTCGGGACAATCGGTTTTTCCCTGTTCGATCAGCTCCACCAGTCCCGGACAGGGCAGGAGGAAAAAATCAGCCTTTTCTTCAAGGCTTTTCAGCAGATGGCGGAATTTTTCAAGACAAAGGGTCATCGGTGTGGCCAGAATCAGAACCTTGGGATGCTCGGTAAAGGTAGCTGCCGGTTTGATGGCCGGTTCCACGCCGATGATGGGCAGTTGAACATAGCGCTGACGCAGGGTATCTGCCGCCGCCGCTGTGGCGGTGTTGCAGGCAATCACCAGTGCCTTTACCGGAACGGTTCTGAAATGCGTTAGGATTTGTTCGGAGAATTGCAGGACCTCTTCCGGTGTTTTGGTACCGTAGGGAGCGTGGGCGGAATCCCCGAAGTAGACAAAATCCTCAAAGGGCAATTCCCTGCGCAGGGCAGAGAGAACACTGATTCCGCCCACGCCCGAATCAAAAACTCCTATGGGACAGTCAGATATATTCTTCATAGATTCCATGAATCCTTTCTGTTTGGTTTCCAAATCTGAAAATGCAGGGTGGGTGCCGCAAAGACCGTTTGTGGCACCCACTGATTTTTATTTAACAATGTAGACAAGACTTGCTCCGAGCTTCTTTCCGTTTTGTGTGGGAACAATCAGATAGATGCCGGACTGTAAGGATGTTTCGATGGTCAGCACGCCGTCTTTGGGCGTTCCTTCCAGCGTTTCCGTTAAGGTGTTCTCTTTGTAGATCTTCACCTGCAAAGCGCCCTCTTTGTAGCCGTCGGGAGTATGCACAGTCAAGGTGTGCCCCTCGTCAGCGGGCGTTACTTCCGTTCCGGGTGTACGGACATCGGCAGGAACCAGCTTCCATAAGAACTGATCGGAGGAATCGGAACTCAGGCAGAAATCCTTGCCGTCATAGCCGAAAGCGTATTCGGGAGCGCTTTTCAGCGAAATGCGCACCTGATCTTTTTCATCTACGGTAATTGTCCAGGTCTGGAAATCCGTCCGGTTTTTCCGAATGGGATTCATCTTCACAGTCACTCCGGATTTGATTTCCGATCCGGAAATATCGAACACATAATTGAGTTCTTCGTTCTTGTAGTTGTAGAAGAAGCAGTCACCCGATTCTTCGTCATAGTTCAGGTAAAAGGTAGTTTTTTTCTTGTCTGCGGTGCTTCCGGAGCTTAAGGCAAAACGGGTAGCGGTACTGCCCAAAGACAGCGTCTTTCCGGTCGCAACATGAACAAGCCGGAAGTCTCCGCTGCCGAGGTAGGCCTTCTTTTCGCCTTCCATGTTGAAGTAGAAAACAGTGGACTCGTCCTTGGGAAGCTTTTCTTCGTCCGGAGTGGTCACAGAGCAAAGCACATTCCCCTTTTCGTCAAGCAGCTTCAGGCTTCTGACGGTCACATCCTCTCCTCGGACCCTTACGCCCCAGATATAATCCTCAACATTGAAATCCTTCAGGGCAAGGGAATCAAAGGCGAATGCAAAATACCCGGTTTCCTCGGTGACGGAGGTAACATTTCCGGAAAGGGTAATGCCGGCATTTCCGACTCCCTCCAGTCCCGGAAGAACTCCTGAAACATGATAGCGCATGGAGGAGGGAGAAAAGACCATATAGCCTCCGTTTTTATCGGTACGGTTCAGTTCAATACACAGGTTGTTGCGGTTGACCACCGAAACCTCCGCTTCCACCGTCAACTTGGGAGAACCGACTACAATATCCTTGTCCCAATAGGTGAAGCTGAAACGGTAGAGCGTGCCGGTCCGTTGGAATTCGGAGGTGTTGAAAGCAGCGGCAGAGCAGAGGAACACCTCTTTTTTGCTGTCTGTTCCGATGCTCATCCGGTTCAGCGCAAAGCAGACCCGGTCGGCGGCGGTCAGGTCGTCAGACAGAATCAGTTTGCTCACGCAGGAAGCGGAATTTAAAGCAAGATACCGGCCTTCCGAATCATTCACAGCCAAAAGCACCGAAGCATTTTTGAAGGCGGCGGCTGCGTCTTCGACCAGATCCTTATAGGGAATCTCGGCAAAAACACAGTTTTCGTCGACAGTGGTGACCACGCTGAGCTTTCCGTCTTTATAGCTCACAAACTTTTTGCCGTCCTGGGAAGCGATGTAGAAGGTGGCGTATGTCTTTTCCCCCTGAGCGTATTCGCCCACAGGAATGATCGTCGTGGTCAGGTTGGCATTGGAGGAGTAGGGAACGGAGGTGGTCAGGCTGTTCACGCAGACACCTGCCACACCGGTGTAGAAGGCGGGTACATTGAACAATGCAAATTCCGAAGTCTTGTTGCAGGCATCGTACATCATCCACACATTGCCGTTGTTGCACCAGCTGCCCCAGGAGTTGCGCACCAGAAAAGCACCTTTCATGGTGACACCGCCCCTGGTGAAGGTGATGTCATCGTCATAACCGATGATGGCGACACAGTGGTTGCCGTCGGAAGTGGAGGTGGAGGATTTGTATCCGTTCCAGATGACGGACTCCCCGCGTTTGCCCAGATTTCCCACGCCATCGGCAGAGAGGGTGCCGTATTGCCAGTAGGAAGACCATCCGCAAATGGCGACAGCGTTGCCCTCATTGAGAGTCCGCTTGATTTTTTCAAGCAGCTGCTGACCGGTCTGATCGGTGGTCAACTGTCCGCCGTTGGTGCTGGCATACTCGATTTCTTCAAAATTGTTCAGGCGGAAGCTGAGAGCCCTGTACATATTGCCTTCGGCCACATCCCAGGCACGGCTTTGATTGCTGTTCGCAATGGAGCCGCCCCAAGTGTTTGAGGAGGAGGGGCTTTTTTCGGTAATGCAGATGCTCATGGGAAGGCATCCCGAGTCCTTCAGTACATTATAGCAGTATTCCGTACCGGAACCGGAAAAGTTATAGGTGAATTTGGGAGAAAAAATATAGTCCGCATTTCCCGAAGAAGGGTCCCAGTTCAATTCCGGATAGTACTTATTCATATACTGGGAGACGGCCACGGTAAACTGCGTATAGGTCACACCCTCGGAGGTGCAGCAGCCGATTCCGCCTTGAGCATCGGGCTTGGGCAGATGTTTGGTGCCCATAAGGGTGGAATATGCCGGCAGAGGCTCCGCAGGCTCTGTGGTCGTGGCGGAAGGCGTATCTGTTTCTGTCGGCGTGGCAGGCGATTCCGTAGGTGTGGATACGGGTGTTTCCGTTCCGGAGGTTTCCGAACCGACAGATTCGGAGGACGGAGCGGTTGTTGCGGGGCTGGTGGGCGCAGAATTTCCGGAAGTTGTGGAAGCACCGCAGGACACCAGGGCTAAGGAGATCAACAGAAGTGCCAGAAGCAAGGATAGGTTTTTTCTCAAAATATGTACCTCCGAATAATCCGATAGAAACCAATCGGAAACAAATTGACCGTGCAGAGCGCACGACCACTGTCATTTTATCTCTTTTTCCGCCGATTGTCAATAAATTTACCTGTTTTTGAAGAAGTGCTTTTGGAAAAACGGCGGATTATACAAAAAAGCGTCAGGCAATTTGTGAAAAATGCAGTACATTCTTCTGCCTGACGCTGTTCGGTTCTGCCCCGTTCCGTTTTTTTGGAAACGGGGATCAGTTCAACACAAAGGTGATCTTGCCGTTTTCGGCTTTTGCAGTAGCCAGTGTCTCCTTGTCGGAGTTGCAAAGGGTGGCATCCACCAAAGCTGCCTTGCCTTTTCTGCCTTTTTTAAACTCAATACCCCACTCGTAGTCGTTCATGGTCTTGCCTTTGGGGAGCTTCAGCAGGGGCTCATAGGAGAAAGCGAAGTATCCGGTGCATTCGCCGCCCTTCAGTTTTCCTTCAAAGTTCACATATTCGCCCTTTTTCCGGTCGCAGTAGGTGGGATGGAACTGGCTGTAGCGGAAAATGGCAGGGGTGAACTTTTTGGTCAGAGAGCCGCCCTTTTCCTTTCTTGTCAGCAGGATCCGGAAGCACTCTCTGTCGGTGGCGGTGACGGTAGCCTTGACATAAAGCTCCGGCATACCCAGCACCACATCCTTGGTCCAATCCAAGAAGCAGAACTGATCCAACGCCCAGCCTCTTTCGGAAGCCTGCCCCTTGCCTGCGGCTATGGAAAGTCTGGAAGTGAAGTTGCCCTTGGGCGCTTTTTCCAGCTCCCAGGATTTGGCTTCAGGGTATCTTGCGGCATTGTGCGTAGCAAAATTCACCTTTCTGCCGGAGCTGGAATACCCCACGCCCGCATCCAACACCCGCATTCCTTCGGGCGTATCTTCCTTGTCCACGCCGTAAACCCAGTAGCTTCCGTTGAATTCTTCCTTGGCGTACTGCTTGTCGGAGGTTTCAAAGGTCAGCATATCCCCGTAGGGAATAAAGGCAAACCGAACCGATTTTTCTTCGGAAAGGAACAGGCCCCGTTCGCCCTTTTCTTTTTTGTAGGAAAGGTATTTTGCGCCGTCCTTGATGTAAAAAGCGGGGTAGCTCTTGCCGTAAATCTCAAAAGTTCCTTCTTCCTCGAAACCGAGCTCCTGATTTTCCTGGGCAAGGCTGGAGGGGAACATCGACATATTCTGGCTGGGAGTCAGATACATGGGTCCGGAATAGAGCGCACTGTTGTTCAATTCCGGATAAGCGGAAACGGTGTTGACAGCGTCGTACATGAGCCAGGTCAATCCTTTGTTCTGCCAGCCGGCGCCGTAGGAGTTGGCAATCTGGAAGGCACCCTTCAGGCGCACTCCGCCGAAGGTTGCGGTAACATTATCATCGTATCCCACGAGAGTAACCTGATGTCCGCCACCGGCATTGCCTGCGGCGGCGACCACAGCGGCTTCCCCGACACCGCCCAGTGTTCCGCAACCGTCCAACTGTCCGAAGACCCAACGGGCAGGGTATCCGCCGGTGACTACGGCATCTCCCCGAACAATGGCCTCTTTGATCGAGACGATCAGTTTTTGTCCGGCTTCGCTGGTGGTCAGCTTTTCAGAATAGGGTTCCTTGGTGAACCAGACCTGCTTGAAGTTCCGGATTCTTGCGGACAGAGCCTTCTCCATTTCGCCTTCCTTCACGCACCAGGAGGAAGTATCGGTGTAAAGGTTGCCGTCCTTATCTTTTATAACCGAGCCGCCGTCCTCGTTCTTGTGGAAGGGAGCGTCAGCCTGACGCAGACAGCCCTGTTCCTTCAGAATATCGTACACCCAGACTGTGCCCGCACCGGAAAAATTGAAGGTGAACTTGGGCGTAAAGGGAAGAGCGCCATTGTCCCGGGGACAATAGGCGGAGCCTTCCTCAATGCTCTGGATGTAACGGGCATAGGCATTGGTGAACTGGTTTCTGGTGATGGACTGGGAAGCGCAGGAGCCGATGCCTCCCTGATTGTCGATTGCCGGGAATGTGGAGGTGCCGAAAACGCTGGCACAGGAGGGAAGTGCGGGTTGTTTTTTCATAAAAAACACCGTCCTTTTAGTAAACCGTGAATCGTATTCCGGAAATTTCGGCCGGTCTTTGACCGCCAGTGCCATTCTAACCGACTTTTTCGGAAAAGTCAAGGGGAAGAGTGCTTTTTCTTGCACTTTTGTCGAATTTTTCGGCGGATCATTTTTGGGGTTTTTTGGATTTTTTTGTGGATTTTTCTTGACGAAATTCAGATTCCGGTGTAAAATGAGTAGCAATATGAGAAGTCGGGACGAAAGAGAAGGGGAAGCGGTGAAAGTTTTGAGAGGAAGGGAGTCTGCAGAATGAGAATCCGATTGAAAAAAAGCGTTTTCGGCGGTGAACTTCAGGCTCCGCCTTCGGAAGAGGATCTGCTCCGAAAGCTTTTTCTTGCAACGGTGTCGGACCGGCCGACAAAGGTGCAGTGCCCGCTGTTTTCCCAACGGCTTCGTTGGGCGGCGGAAACGGCAGAGGCTTTGGGCGCCGGAATTTTCCGGCAAAAGGACGGAGTTCTGGTGAAACCGCTTCCGAAGGAGGGGAGCAATCGGTTCGTATGCTGCAGAGAAGATTCCGAATTGTTTTTCTGGGCACTGTTTCTTTTGGCGGCAGAGGGGGTACCGGCCGTTTTTGAAGAAGCCGAAGCTGCGGCAGAAATGCTTTCGGAGAATTTTTTGCAGTTCCTTTCGGAAAAAGGAGTTTGTCTTTCCTTCCGGGACGGAGAGAAAAGACAGGTGGTGCTGTCAGGCAAACTGATTCCCGGAGAATACTTTGCCCGGGATATACCCGACCGATGTCTTGAAAAAACAGCGGTTGCCCTCTGCCTTCTTTCTTCGGAGAGCGTTCTGATTTTTGAAAAGGAGGCACCGTCTCTGCCGGTCTTCAGAGCTCTTGAAGTCTTCGGTGTTCGCCCGGTGATCGGATGCGGAAGGATCCTTCTTCCGGGAGGGGGCCGATTTTCTTCTCCCCTTAAATGTGCAGTCGAGGGCAGTTATCGGCTGGTATCCCCTTTTCTTTGCGCCGGCGCATTTTCCCCGGAGGGGGTGACGGTCAAGGGGCTGCCGGCGGATTCCCTGCAAAAGGAAGAAAGCATTCTCGGGTATCTTTCTTCTTTTGGCGCCGGAGTGGATCGGCAGGGGAATGTGTGCAGGGTGCGCCAAGAGACCTTGAAGGCGGGAAGGTATTCTTTCGAGGAAAATATAGAATTCCTGCCCTGGTGCTGAGTCCTTGCCTGTCAGGCCAAGGGGGAAAGCATTTTGGCCTTTTCCGGAAATGCCGAAGAGCGGGCATGGGGAAAAAGAACGGAAGCGTTTTTGAAACAGCTGGGCGCAGAGGTCCGGTGGACGGAGGAAGGCCTTGTAGTCGTCGGTTCTGTCTTGACCGGAGGAATTTTGCAGTGTGACGCGGAATGTATTTCTGCGGCGGCGGGGGCCTCGGCTCTTTGTCCGGTGGAAATTGAGGGAGCGGAGGCGGTGGCCTCTTTCTACCCCTCCTTTTTCAACGATCTTGCGCTGTTGGGGCCTTCTCCGGAGGTGCCGAAAGAGGAGCAGACGGCAAGAGATCCTTTTGAGGTGCGGCAGAAAATGGATGAGTTGGATGAGCAGATCGTCCGGTTGCTTTCCCGCCGGATCGTGCTGTCCTCGGAATTGGCACAGGGTCAAAAGAGAATGGGCGGTCCGGTCCTTGACGAAATGCGTGAGAAGGCGGTCTTGGAAAGGGTAAGCAGGGCAGGCGGAGAGACGGGAAAGGCACTCTGCCGCATATATGAGAGCATTTTTTCCGAAAGCCGGAGGATTCAACGGGAGAGTACGGCGGAATTCGGGATGATGGGTGCCGACGAAGGCCTTCCGGCTCCCCGGATTTTCTCTGCCCTGTGCGGCAGAGAGTATATACTTTTTGACCGGCATCCGGAGGAAATACTGACTCTTTTGCGCCGGGGAAAGCTGAGCGGCGTGAATGTGGCGCCTTCCCTTCGTGCGGTGATTCTGCCCCAACTGGATGAGATCTCTCCGAGAGCCAGGAGTCTCGGAACCGTGAATACCGTGGTGCGGCGGAAAAGCGGAAGCCTGTCAGGACACAACACCGATTGCGAGAGCTTTGCGGCGGAATTGAACCGGTTCGGAATCGAGGTTTCCGGGAAGAAATGCGTGATCTTAGGCGTAGGTCCCCTGTCCGAAGCGGTTAAAACCGTGCTTTTGGAGCGGAATGCCCGAACGGTGCAGATCCTTTTTCCCGAAAGAGAGGTTCTGAACCGGGCGCGAAATGTGGATCTGCTGTTGAATACGGTGGGCGCATTCGGAGACCGGAAGGTTCATTTGGCGCCTCTGCCTGCGGAGAGGCTGTCCAATGTGAGGGAGGTCCTGGATCTGACGGCTCTGGAACAACCATCCGGACTGCTCTTGGAAGCGTGGGCAAGAGACATTCCCGCTTATGGAGGACTGTATATGTTTATTGAAGGACTTCGGCGTTCGGCAGAGCTGTTCTTGGATGAAAGTATTCCCAAAAAGGCAACGGAGGAGCTGTACGACCGATTTTCAAAGGAGTACAATCGGTAGAAGGTTGAATCGTCTCTCTTGGCCTTAAGAATGAAAATCGGAAAGAATCAAAAAGAAAAACAGGCGGTCGCTCCCGAAAGGATGGGAGAGGTCGCCTGTTTGGTTTGTGTTTCGCCCTGTTTTCAGCCCAGAGCCACATCTAAAATCATCATGAGGGTAAAGCCGAAAGCCACGCTGATGGTGGAGACATTGGAGTGCTTTCCCTCGTGGGACTGGGGAATCAGCTCTTCCACCACCACATAGATCATGGCGCCTGCGGCAAAGGAAAGAAGATAAGGCAGGACCGGAGAAACAAGGGAGGTAAGTGCCAGTGTCAGCAGAGCACCGATGGGCTCCACAATGCCGGAGAGCATGCCGTAAAGGAAGGACTTCTTTTTGCTTTCTCCTTCTCCGAACAGAGGAAGGGAAATGATGGCACCTTCCGGCAGGTTCTGCAGGGCAATGCCGAAGGAGAGCGCCATAGCGGAGGGGAAGGAGATGGCAGTATCTCCGTTTAATAGTCCCGCAAAGACCACGCCTACGGCCATACCTTCCGGCAGATTGTGCATGGTAACGGCTAAAATCAGCATAAAAGTGCGGCCCAGCCGGGTGCGGGGTCCCTCCGGGTCCTCGGCGTCATAGTGCAGATGGGGAATGATCGTATCCAGAAGCAGGAGGAACAGCACGCCGCAAAGGAAGCCGACGGCGGCGGGTATAAAGGAAAAGGCGCCGTAGCTTTGGGAGCTTTCAATGGCGGGAATGAGCAGGGACCAGACAGAGGCGGCGATCATCACTCCGGAGGCAAACCCAAGCAGGGCTTTCTGCAGAACCGCTTTGGGGGATTTCCGGAAAACAAAAACGGCGGCGGCACCGAAGGTAGTGCCCAGGAAGGGAAGAAAAATGCCGCTGGCCGTTTGCAGGAAGGAATTCATGGATTTTTGGCTCCTTTCAGAAATTTCAGAACGGTTTGATTGTACAGGTCGGGCGATTCGGCGGCCAGAAAGTGACTGCCCGGCAGAATTTTCAGACGGCCGTCGGGAAGGGAGGAGGCAATCAGCCGGGAGTGCTTTTCCTTGATCATATCCCGGTCGCCCACAAGAACCAGGGTGGGCATCCGGAGCTTCTTCAGCTCCTCCGGGTGAAAATGGGGTTCCTTCACCATCAAACCGAGAATGGCAGCCTTTTTCTGCGCTTCTTCCGAGAAGAGCCCGAAAAAAGAACAGAGTTTGTAACCCAAAACGACCGGAAGCTGGATTCTTGCGCAAACGCCGGAAGGGAATAAATTGGCACCGTTCAGAATCAGGCGATTTACGGCGGAAGGAAACTGCAAGGCGAAGTGAAGGGCAATATTTCCTCCGTCAGAAAAACCGAGCAGATGGCACCCGGAAATTTTTTGTTCTTCCAAGAGTGTATGCAGATCTCTTGAAAAGCGTTCCAAGGTGAAATCTCCTTCTCCTTTGGGCGACAGGCCGTGCCCGGGCGTATCCGGAGCAAGCACTCTGTAGTATCGGGAAAAGAAATCGATCTGTCTGTCAAAATAGTGGTGGTCTTCTCCGTTTCCGTGAAGAAGCACCAGAGGAAACCCTTCCCCTTTTTCTTCAAAGTACATTTTTGCCCCTCCGGATTTTTTTTGCAGTATACCCTATTTTTCTTTTGGAATCAAGCGGCTGGAGCAAAATTCCGACAAAAACAGACTTGGGAGGCGGTCTTTGAAAGCTCCGAAAGCTTTTGATCGATCCCTTTGGGGTGCCGCAGGCGGAGGCCGTCCAAAGACTTTTAAGAAGGATACGCTTTGGGTGCGAAAATGTGAAAATGGGTGTTTACAATCCGGGAAAACTGTGGTACAATCTGGGAAACGGAGGTAGAGAAATGTTTGTTTCGGAAGACATAAAATATATCGGAGTCAACGACCGTAAGGTGGATTTATTTGAGGGACAGTACAAGGTGCATGCGGGTATGGCGTATAATTCCTATCTGATTTTGGATGAAAAGGTCGCAGTCTTGGATACGGTGGATCGGAATTTTACCGGAGAATGGCTGGAAAAGCTTTCGGCGGAATTGGGAAGCCGGGTGCCCGACTATCTGGTAGTGCAGCATATGGAGCCGGATCATTCGGCCAGCATCGGAGCCTTTTTGCAGAGGTACCCCCGGACAACGGTGGTGGGCAATGCAAAGACCTTCCGGATGATAGAGGGCTTTTTCGGAAAGGGGCTGTGCTCTGAAGCCCTAGAAGTGAGCGACGGGCAGAGCTTGGCTTTGGGGACCCATGTTCTGACCTTTGTGTTTGCGCCCATGGTGCATTGGCCCGAAGTGATGGTGACCTACGATCAAAAGGATCGGGTCCTGTTTTCAGCCGATGCCTTCGGAAAATTCGGGGCGCTGGATGCAAAGGAAGAGTGGACCGATGAAGCAAGACGCTACTACATCGGCATTGTGGGCAAATATGGAATGCAGGTGCAGGCACTCCTAAAAAAGGCGGAGGCGTTGGACATCCGGAAGATCTGTCCCCTGCACGGGCCGGTTTTGCAGGAGGATCTTTCCCGCTGTCTGGAGCTTTACGGTCTCTGGTCCTCCTATCAGCCCGAAGAGAAGGGCGTATGTATTGCTTACACCTCGGTTTACGGGAATACCAAAAAAGCTGTGGTGCTCTTAGAAGAGGAGTTGAAGGGAAAAGGGATAAAAACCGAAGTTTACGATCTGGCCCGGAGTGATTGGTCCAAGGCGTTGGCGTCGGCCTTCCGGTACGACCGTCTGGTGCTGGCCACCACAACCTACAATTCCGATATTTTTCCCTGTATGCGGGGCTTCATAGAGAAGCTGACCGAGCGTAATTATCAGAACCGGAAGGTGGGCATGATCGAAAACGGTTCCTGGGCACCGACGGCGGCCAGGGTGATGTGCGGACTTCTGGAGAAGAGTAAAAATCTGAAGTATCTTGAAAGTCCGGTTACAGTACGGTCAGCCGTGAACGGAGAAACGGAAGTGCAGATCCGGAGGATGGCAGAAGAGCTTTTGGCCGACTGACCGCTCCGGAAAAGAGCAGAATTTCTGTTTTTTTTCCGGGAACCCTTGACTATTCTTCAGAAATATGGTATGATTCCGGGGAAAGACGGGAAAAGTGTCCCGTCGGTGATCTTTTGAAACGAAGAGGATATCCTATGACCAGACGAGAGGCGAGAGAACTGGCGTTCAGCCTGCTGTATGAGCTGACCTTTTTTCCGGAGAAGGATCCGGAGGAGCTTTACCGGAGTGAACGGGAAGTGCGTCCTTTTGAGGAGGATGACTATGTGAAAACCGTAGTGGTGGGCGCCGCAAAGTCCAAAGAACAGATCGATGCGCTGGTGGAGCGGTACAGCAACGGTTGGAAGGTGAAGAGAATTTCGAGAATTTCTCTGGCCATTCTGCGGCTTTGCATTTATGAGATGCTGTATGTGGAGAATATTCCCTTCAGCGTGTCCATCAACGAAGCGGTGGAGCTGTGCAAGAAGTACAACGACGATAAGGCGCCGGCGTTTGTCAACGGGATTCTCAATACCATTGCGGATAAGGAAGGATTGAAGGGATAATATGGCTTCCTTCTTGGGAATCGACACCAGCAACTATACCACCTCGGTTGCTTTGGTGGAAGAGGGCAGGGTGTCGGCCAATCTGAAAAAAAGTGTATATGTGGCGGAGAAAGAACGGGGCGTGCGGCAGAGTGACGCCCTGTTTTGCCATGTGAAAAATCTTCCGGTTCTGATGGAGGAACTGGGGAAACTGCCCGAATTGACGGCGGTGGGGTATTCCGCCCGTCCAAGGGATATGGAAGGTTCCTATATGCCCTGTTTTCTGGCGGGCGAGCTTCTGGGACGGAGCATAGGTGCCGGCAGAGGAGTGCCGGTCTATGCCTTTTCGCACCAGGCGGGACATATACAGGCGGCGCTGTATTCGGCGGGAGTGCTTGAGTGGCAGGAGCGTCCCTTTCTGGCCTTTCATGTTTCGGGAGGCACCACTGAATTGCTCCTTTGCGAAAAGGGGGAAATCCGAAAAATAGGCGGCACGGCCGACCTGACGGCAGGACAGGCCATTGACCGGACAGGGGTGCGGCTGGGGCTTCGTTTTCCCTGCGGAGCGGAGCTTGAAAAACTGGCGGAGGGCGTAAAGCCCGCAAAGGCACGCCCTTCGGTCAGGGGACTGACCTGCCATATTTCGGGCTTGGAAAACCAGACGGTGAAAATGATGGAAGAGGGGCGCTCCAAGGAAGAGATCGCCGCCTATACGATCGAATTCATCAGAGCAACTCTGGAAGCACTGACCGCAAACGCTTTGGAGCTGTACGGCAGGATGCCGGTGCTGTATGCCGGGGGCGTGATGAGTTGCCGGATCATCCGGGAAAGTATGGAGAAAAAATTTGCGGGAGCATTTGCCCAACCGGAGTTTTCGTCCGACAATGCCTGCGGAACGGCGCTGTTGTGTGAAAAGGCCTTCCGGAAGGAAAAGGAAAAGAAGTGAGGAGTGCCATGGATGAATTCCTTGGGGAGCTTTTCGGAGCCGACGAAAATACCCGAAAGAAAATTCTTTCGGTTTCCCAATTCAACGAAGTGACCAGAGTCCTTCTTGAAAATGAACCGCTTTTGCAGGGGATCACTCTGCGCGGGGAAATATCCAACTATAAGAAATATCCTTCGGGACATGCGTATTTTTCTCTGAAGGACGAAAGGTCCACAATTGCCTGCGTGATGTTTGCGGGCAATGCTTTCGGATTGCGGTTCCTGCCCCAAAACGGGATGCAGGTGCTTGCCGGAGGCAGTGCCACGATTTACGGCAAGGACGGGCGCTATCAGTTTGTGGTGCGCAGTATGACCCCTGACGGCGTGGGCGGACTGTACGCCGCCTTTGAAAAGCTGAAGAAAAGGTTTGAAGAGGAAGGGCTGACATCGGAAAGCCGGAAAAAACCCCTTCCCCCATTTCCCCGCCGGGTGGGGGTGATTACCTCTCCGGTGGGAGCGGCCTTCCGGGATATACTCAATGTGACCGGAAGGCGGTTCCCGGCGGCGGAAATTCTTCTGTACCCTGCGGCGGTGCAGGGTGCGGAGGCTCCGGGACAGTTGTTGCAGGCCTTGCGTTTCTTTGAAGCGAAAAGGAATGTGGATGTGCTGATCATCGGCCGGGGAGGCGGGTCCATGGAGGACCTGTGGGCCTTTAACGACGAGAATCTTTGCAGAGCGCTGGCAGACTGCCCCATTCCCACGATTTCGGCGGTGGGCCATGAAACCGATTATACGCTCTGCGATTTCGTCTGCGACAAAAGGGCCCCCACACCCTCTGCGGCAGCAGAGATGGCGGTTCCGGAGAAAAAGGAGCTGTTGGCGGATCTGGCGGAGTTTGAACGGCGGATGCTGAGTGCCTTTGAGCGGGAACTGGCACAAAGAAGGGAACTGCTTGAGCAGTTTGCCGGGCAGAAGGTCTTGTCCGATCCTCAGGCCATGTGGGAGGTCAAGAAAAACACACTGGCGCAGCAGAGCCGCCGATTCCGAAGGGAAACCCAGGTTGCGTTGAAGGGGAAAAGGGAAGGATTGTCGTTGCTTGGCGAAAAAATGCTGACCCTGAACCCGATGGCGGTGCTGACAAGGGGCTACAGCGCTCTGTTTGACGGGGAGGGACGGGTGGTCCAATCGGTCAAAAGTCTTTCGTCCGGTCAGAAGGTTTTGTTGCGTCTTGCCGACGGCCGGGCAGAAGCAGGGGTAAAAAAGGTTTTTCAGGACGAAGCGGGAAACAGGGAACAGTCGGCTAAAGAACCGGCAGAAGAAAGGGGAAAGGTATAAAAATGGCAGAAAAGAGAAAAAAGGAACCCGAAAAGATGACCTTTGAGGAGGCAAGCGCCCGGTTGGAGGAGATTGTCAATACACTGGAAACGGGTGCGGAGCCGTTGGATAAAATGCTGGCTCTGTACGAGGAGGGTACCGCTCTTTTGCGCCGGGCAAATGCCCTTCTTTCCGATGCGGAAGCAAGAGTGCAGAAGGTGACGCCGGAGGGAGAAACGGTTCCCTTTGAAGGGTAAAAACCGTTTTCCGCAGATAGTTGGTACCGCCGCAGAAAAGCAAAAGCCACCGGCGTTCCTGCCCGGCAGAGCGTGTGGCGAGTGCCGGAGCAATGCCGGCCGGCATAGATGAAATGTAAAAGAAAGCATAAAAAAAGAGGAAGGATCTCTGTGAAACAGCAGATCGTTCCTCTTTTTTAATGACGGAATTTTTGTGTGTTTAATGACGGAATTTTTGCGTGACGGATCGCCGATCTTCCGGAGAACTCAGTCCTCCGCCAGTCCGGTTCTGCCCCTGAGCCAATTGTAGACCAACGCCGCAAGAGATGCGCCTGCAAGAGGGGCGACGATAAAAATCCACAGATTGGCTAAAGGCCGGGTGTTTCCGTTGACGAAAAGCGACATCAGGGCGGGTCCCAAGGAGCGGGCCGGGTTCACCGAGGTGCCGGTCAGCCCGATACCGAGAATGTGTACGCCGGAAAGGGAAAGGGCGGAAATCAGGCCGGACAGATCGGTTCGGTCTTCCCGATCGGAGATGCCCAGAACGGCTGTCACAAAAATGAAGGTCAGCACCAGCTCCACAATCAGCCCGGCGGCAATATCTCCCTCCAAAGCGCCGAGCCCGTTGGCCCCGTAGACTCCCGTACGGTCGGTCAGATTTCCCATTTTGAAAATCAGGGAAAGGATTCCCGAACCGGCCAGGGCTCCCAAATTCTGGGCAAGGATGTAGGCAAAGAAGTCCTTATAACTCATTTTTCCCAGAATCAGCATGGCAAAGGACAGGGCCGGATTGATGTGGCAGCCCGAAATATTTCCGATGGAATAGGCCATAGTCAGCAGACCCAGGCCGAAAGCAAGGGCAGTGAGCAGATAACCTGTGCCGGAACAGCCCACCGTCATGGCAGTTCCGCAACCGACCACAACCAAAACACAGGTTCCGATGAATTCCGCAGCCGCTCTTCTGAATGTATTCATGGTTTTATTCTCCTTCCATCCGCTTTTTGACCCTTGGTGCAATTTTTTTCTCTGAAAAACCGTACATGTGAACAATTCTTCACAAAACAAAGAGCAAACAACATTTCCACCACATTTTAGCACAATTCGTTTATAATTTCAAGAGCAAATTCAAAAATAATTAAAAATTCTGAATACGCTCTAAATCTTCACCAGCCGTGCCCGGAAGATGGCACAGTCGTGAGGCTTCAAATCGACTTCAAAGACCGAGGTCTGAATTTCCGAGCGTTCGCCGGTCAGCATATTTTCAAGGATCATACCGTATCCGGAGGAGGAGGTCAGACCTGCATTAAACAGATAAAAGGGAATATTTCCCGCCGTTTCGCTGAAATTGAAAAAGGCCACGGCGTAGGAACCGTCGGAAAGGAAACGCATATAAACCTTCCGTCCGGCAATCCAAGGATGTGCGCTGACCTCAAAGGCAGGGCGACATTCGGGATCCCTGCAAAGGGCGATGAGATTTTTATTTTTCACCAGCTCCAGCAGTTCTCCCTCCAGTGTCCGGATGTCACAGCCCAACATCAGCGGGGCCCCGTAGAGGCACCAGAGAACAAATTCGGTTTTGTATTCCCGGTCGGTACATCCGCCGGCCCCCACATTTCCTTTTCCGTGCATACCTACGGTCAGCATATCCAGATCGTTGTAGCCGCCCGGAGCGGAACAGCAGAGATTGTGCAGCTGGGATTCGGCAATCTGCTTAAAGGACTCATAGTTGTCCTCAATGTCGGCCGTGGTGCGGAACAGGTCTCCTCCGGCAGACCTGGCCCAGCGCTCCGGATGCTCACAGCCGCCGGTGCAGATGGAATAAAGGATCTCTTTGCCGGTGGCCCGCAGAGCCATGCCCATGCGGCGATAGAGAATTTTGGAGTCCACTGCCGGCCGGTAACAGTAGTCGTATTTGAGATAGTCGCACCCCCATTCCGCAAAGGTCCGGGCGTCCAGAAATTCTTGGTCGAAGGAGCCGGGAAGAGTCTGGCAGGTCAGGGCACCGGCGCAGGAATAAATGCCGAACTTCAGTCCCTTTCCGTGAACATAGTCAACAAGAGCCTTCATTCCGGAAGGAAATTTGTCCCGATCGGGTAAGAGACGCCCCGTCTGAGGATCCCGCTGTTTTTCCGACCAGCCGTCATCAAGGCACAGATAGGTATAACCGGCTTTGGCTAACCCCTTGTCCGTAAGGGCGCAGGCCAACTCTCGGACGGTTTTTTCGTCAATATCGGTTCCGAAGGTGTTCCAGGTGTTGAATCCCATAGGTTGTTTCTGATCGCGCATGGTACTTTTCCTCCCGTTATTTCAAATATTTCAAAAGCAAGAAGGGGCGGACGCACAGTTGTCGGCTCCGCCCTCTTCTTTCGGTCGTTTATTTTTCAATTTTGTCCAGCTTGGGGAACACGGTCACTCTGACCTTGGCGGCGGCATAGGGCACCAAAGTGATGTTTTCAATCTCGCCCACTCCGTTTTTGGCGATGGTTTTCGCAGAAGGATATCTGGGCGTGAAAACGAATTTTCCCTTCTTTTCTTCCCGTTTCCAAGGACGGGTGTACAGGTTATAAACCGGATGGATCACGGTTCTGGTTACCGTTCTCCAAGAGGGAATTCTTCTGGCCTTGACCGAGATGCTGTAGGGTGTTCCCTCAATACTCCAGGGATTCTCTCCCATCCTGGTTTTGCGGAAGGAAAGTCCCTTTTCGGGAAGAATGGCATAATTGAAGGGCTTATCGGGATAGATGTTGTATGCCGGAAATTCCTTGGTCTGACGCTCTTCCTTCTCGTCGATCTGACGGTCGCCCTTCATGCCGTAGGTATACAGCAGAGGACCCTTTTCCACAAACCGGCCGTCGGGACCCCAATCCTTTACCTCCAGTTCAGAAGGCAGGTCCAGGGAGACCAGGTCTCCGTTCCGGAATACTCTCTGTATGGTGGCAAAGCCGTCCTTTACGGTGTATTCCGCAGGTGCGCCGTTGACCAACAGAGTGGGATTCTTGCACCATCCGGGCAGGCGCAGACAGAATTTCAGCTTCCGTTCGCCGTTCAGAGAGAAAGAGAAGCGGATCTGATCCTCAAAGGGGTAAGCCGTGTCTTCCTTGATGGTGACCTTGGCGCTTCTGGTTCCGTAGGTCACGGTGGAGGCACCGTAGAGGGCGGCCACAATGGTCTTGCCCTTCTTCATCCACATTCTGGCGCAGTAATTGGGGAAGAAACGGTTCACATTCCCGGCGCAGCATTCGGTGCCCGGGTTGGGACGGTAGGACATCCATTTGTCTCCCTGTAAGAAGTCCGCATGGTTGGAGGTCCGATCCAGAATCAGCTGGTTGGCGCAGGAGAGATACTGCAAGGCTTTGAAGTTCTCTTCCACCGCACCGATACCGGCGTTGAAGATACACTTTTCGATCTTGTCTGCATACTCGGCTTTGCCGGTGGCCATCAGCAGATAGCCCATAGCCCAGGTGTAATCGGTCACATCGCAGGTTTCGTGGGATTGCATATAATCGTTGTCCAGAAGGAACTCATTGGAGCAGTGCAGACCGTCGGGGAGCATCTGATAGCGGTCGATCTTTTTGTAGGCCTTGATGACCGGCTTCAGGTATTCCTTCTTGCCGGTGCAGGAATAGAGAATGGCGCCCAGCTTGGAATATTCGTTGTAGGTGACTCCGTGGGCGTAGGCCTTCTTGGGAGAGAGCTGGGCCTTCACGCAGTTGTCGTCTTTGCACTGTTCGTTGTACTCGGCAAAATCCTTTTCTGCCATGTCCAAAAGTCTTTTGTCGCCGGTTTTCAGATATGCCCAGAGCATGATTTCCACATTCAGGACATCCCGTGCCTTGTTGTGTCTCTGAGGCTCCTCCAGGTAGTGACGGCGCACGGCCTCCACAAGGGACAGGTCTCCTGTGGCGGAATATTTTGCCATCACGGCTCTGAAAAAGACCACATGGGGCCAACGGTTCCAGCCGTCGGAATTTTTTAAGAGTTTCGGGCCTAAGTATCCGTCGGGATCGGCGTTCTGCAAAACATAGTCGAAAGACCTTTCCGCCTTGGCCTTCAGCTTCCGGTCGCCCAACAGCTCTGCCAACCGTTCCATGCCGTCCAGCCAGTATCCGGTCTGCTCGTAGGCCCACCATCCGGGGTTGTCATTGCTCTTGGTGGTGTCTACATCGAAGCGATCCCAGCCCACCCGGTCAAAGGGATACCCGGCCACTTCCAGGTGTCCCGTCAGCCCTTCGGCCTGCTTTTTCAAAAAATCGCCCAACCAACCCTCCGGTTTGATCTGCCGGATGCCGACCTCTTCAAATTTTGCGTAATTCTTTACCATACCTGTCTGCTCCTTCTCCCCATTAGGAATATGTATCACACATAGCACGACGGGGAATTTTTTCTACCCGGTAAGTATACCAATATTCCGGACATTTGTCAATTGTTTTTTTTGCAGATTACAGGATAAAATCCGGCCCGAATATCGATCCGGCGGTGTGAAAACCGGCGGATGCAGGGAGCATTCGGCCAAGGAGACGCAACTGGAAAAAATCCGGGTGAAAATACTTTTGGAGAATTTGTTTTAATAAGGAATATACAGCACAAGCGAGTGGACGAAAATTGCGAACCGTTAGACAAAAATTGCGATTCTTGCCCCCTCGACTTGACTTGAAAGACGAAATAATGGTATACTGACAAAGCATAAAAGAGGCAGGGTTCTTCGTGCTTTGCTGCTCTGTGACGACCTTCATTGCAAGGGAAAATGAGAAGGAGAGGGAGATATGGTGAGAAAGCGTACAGTGGCATGGATTCTGTGTATTCTCATGTTGTTTACGGTATGTGCCGTAAGTCCGATGTGGGTTTTCGGTGCAGAGGAAAATGCGGCCTTGGGGCAGTATGCCTATGCTGCCGGAAAAGCGTCCACGGCAACATTGGGGCTGACAGACGGCAGCAAGACCAATAACAGCGACAGTCTGAAATTCCAGAATTTCAAGTCCAGACTGACCGATGAGATCACGGACAAATCCGACAACTACATTCTGGTGGATCTGGGTGCAAAATACGACATTTCCTCTGTGAACTTAGCCGGCTATACCG
>ERZ779889.942-NODE-942-length-32526-cov-5.624342_pt1 | contig 32526 bp, 26 predicted proteins | sample MGYA00511030_ERZ779889 | MGnify/ENA primary metagenome ERZ779889 (study PRJEB29588, sample SAMEA2160616) | human gut metagenome | biome: human gut; feature: human-associated habitat; material: faeces | place: Denmark | collected 2008/2010 ... | reverse complement strand
TTAGGGCTATGCCCGAAACTGAAATACCCCCCGTTTTACGGGGGGATATTTATTCGTATTCAGTTTTAAACGTTGCCGGGTAATGCGGTCACAAGACCCTGCATATGCTTGTCATAGCTTATGACCGGAAGGGAGAAACCCCCGGTATCATCTTTCCGGGCGACTGTGATTGAAGCGTTGGTTACCCACGGAAAGGAGTTTATTTCCGTCAGAGGTGTTCCCGTCAGGGTGCATCTCAGGGTTCTTATGGGGGTGGCATGACTCACGATACAAACGGTCCTGCCCTCGTTGCTGTCCGCGATTTTACGGCAAAAAGCATATACTCTTTCCGCCAGTTCCGCGATGCTCTCTCCGCCTGTGCAGCGACAGTGGGCAAGATCCTCTTTCCACCTACCGAAATCCTCGGGAAACAGATTTCCCAATTCCGCCAGGGGCAGTCCTTCCCACTGACCCGCCCATATCTCCCGGAGTTCGGGACAAGGTGTGATCTTCAGCCCATGATCTTCGGCTATGGGCTTAGCCGTTTGCATGGCTCGGGTGAGGTCACTTGAAAAAATCGCGTCAATATGCGTTGTTTTCAGATGATCAGCGGTCAGTTGTGCCTGCTTCCGTCCAAGCTCCGTGAGGGGCACATCCGTTTGCCCTGTGAAACAGGCCGTCCTGTTTCCGTCGCTCTGACCGTGCCGGATAATTATAAGTTCAGTCATTCTGTCCTCTTCTGCGGTAAGTTTACCGTTGCCCCGGAGGGGATTACGGTTATTTCATCGTTGTATTTCAGCCATACGTCCACCGCCGACGGATTTCTGCAGAACCTGTCGTCAAAGGTATAGTCCAGGCTGCGGTACGCTTCGGTGTAATTGAATATTTCTGCGGCTGTGGCGTGCCATATATCGTTTTTTCCGGATACCATGGCAAAGAGTTCTGCTACTTCCTCCCAGGCGTCAAGCTGTTGTATTTCATAACTGTGACCCCATATCCCGCCGAAGAATGCGTCGCGTTCCGGCTGTTCATTCAGAAATCTCCGGATAAGGCTTACCGCATCTCTGTCTCCGAAATGACAGGTCACGGAGAATTCCATCCAGTTCTCCGGCAGACTGAAGTCACGGTTCTCCCTTATCGTCCGTGCGTATTTTATGCCGAGACTCCCGGCGATGTCCATGGTTCGGTCGTTGTATCTTCCGTATGGGTATGCCATTCCGTGAACAGGGCAGTCCGCAATCTGCTCAAGGGCTTTCCTGTCGGAGATCAGTTCCCACAGAACGGTCTGATCAGACTCCGCGGACAATTCGCGGTGTAAAGCTCCGTGCACTGCCACCTCCATACCGTTCGGGATATACAGCTGTTTTATCTGCTGGAGGGTAAGGTTCCTGAAATGCATTCCGTCCAGCTCGAAAAAATCCCCGAACATTGCGGAATTAAGATTGAAAGTTCCCTTGATCCCGTATTCACGCATCAGCTGAACAAGACGAATATCCTCGGATGCTCCGTCATCCCAGCTTGTTGTAAAGGCTTTAGTCTTGCCTCCCGGATATCGGATGAAAACACTCATACGGATCCCTCCAGACCTGCTTTTGACTAATTATACACCGTTTTTTCATGTGTGTCAATACCGGAGACAGAATTTCCCCCGTCACATATAATATTAACGAGTACAAAAGAAAGGAACCTTCTGAAATATGGAATATTCACAGTTCAAGATAGCTATAGACATGGCCTTTGCAGCGATAGGTGCGGGCCTTACGGCTTTTTTCGGCTCCACCACAGGAATCTTTTATGCACTGTGTGCCTTTGCGGTCATAGATTATTTATCCGGTGTCGCGGTGGCTATAGTAAAAAAGAAGCTTTCGTCCCGGATAGGATTCAAGGGACTGGCAAAAAAGGCTCTGATGTTTGCCTTTGTGGGAATAGCAAATCTGATAGATGTTTATGTCCTCGGCGGCAGCGGTGCAACGCGGACGGCTGTAATATTCTTCTATATATCAAACGAAGGTATTTCGATCATGGAGAACGCCGTAATTCTCGGTCTGCCTGTACCCGAAGTACTCCGCAAGAGACTTGAGTTATCCGGAAAGACGGAAGACGCAGGGGAAAAAATTCCGGATGAAACAGAAAAGAGCCCTTCGGATATTTCTCCGGACGGAATTCCGGGCAAGGACGGCGAAGGTCACAATAAGGACTGAAGAGGAGACTTATATGAGCAGTTTTGATATTATTCCCCACACCTCCCCGAACAATGGGGCAAGGTTCGGGCACAAACCGGACATGATATGCTGTCACTGTACGGATGCTCCTATAGGGAGCGTAGTCAATTGGTTTATGAATCCGGACAGCGAGGTCAGTGCCCATTTTGCGGTGTCGAAAGCCGGAAAGATCCATTCTTTTGTCCCCCTGGAGCGGGCCGCATGGTGTAACGGAACCAATACCACCGATCCCGCTGCTCATAACCATTACAGCCGTGCCCTGTCGGAATTGGTAAGACAGAGACGCACCAATGCGAATTTTTACACGGTTTCCATAGAGTTCGAGGATTGGGAGACGGGTGACCTTACCGAAAAACAGTATCAGGCTGGGCTTTGGCTGATGAGATTTATAGCCGAAAAAATGAAGGTGCTTTTCGGAGTGGATTTTTCCGCAGACAGGGAACATATCATCGGACATTATGAGGTGAATCCATACAGCAAGGCATCCTGTCCGGGAAAAGATTTTCCCTTTGAACGGTTTATCTCGGATCTGAATTCTTCCCCGGAGGAGCCGTCGCTGCCGGAAGAGCCTCCGCAGGAGAATCCGGAAGTCCCCTCATCGGGAGAAACTTCAGAGCCTGAGGGCGGAAAGACTCCGGAAACAGACACGGGTCATGAAGACGGGCAGCAGCCTCTGCCGGAAACTCCCGGAACCCCGGATGGGGAGACCTGGGATAATCCCCAGCCGGGAGAGGAAACGGAGGACGGTGACCGGACTCCGACGGATCCTGAAATCCCCACGGAGGATGACACGACCGTCCCTCCGACAGAAGAACCGGAACAGCCGTCTATCGATATTTCCCCGGTTCCAGTGAAAAAAGAATCACTGCTGATGCGGATATTCAGCGCGGGAATCCGGGCTCTGATATCGCTTTTCCGGAAAAAATAAAATCAGCCGGTCGCCGATACCGTGCATATTGAGGCGACCGGCTGATTATTATTGTTATATATGGTTAGGGATTGTATTTTTCACAGAGACGTCGTTGATCGTCGTACTGCATTGTAAATTGGATGAAAATGCTGTAAGACAGGTGCGAACATTGTTTTACTTTGCCGATTTACCACTTTAATCTGCTTGTTTTGTTTGCTGATAATTAGCGGAAATTGCCTAATATATTATACATGTTATGTTTTTATAGGGCATAAAATATAAATTATGACAAAATTATTACAGTGAAATTCAAAGTGTTGACAAAATTGCAAAGTTATGTTATACTCTTTGCGGAACAAGGGGAGATCTGGAGACGGAGGATTTACCCCGGACCGGTTTCCGGGTTTTACGGGAGATGGTTCCCGGGCATTATTTTTTATTGTTTTGAGATATCGGCGCAAGAGGCGCAGGTATAAAATATTTAAAAAGTGAGGCTTTATCTATGAAAAAGTTCTTAGCTTTGGCACTGGCTCTGGTGCTCGTTCTGCCTATGGTGCTTTCCGGATGTACCGGAACCAAGGCGGAGAGCGAAGTGGAGAAGATCATTGCTCAGGCTCAGACCATGACCCTTGAAGAACTGGCACGGAAGGCTATTGAAGAGTCCAACGGCGCTACGTTCTACGGCGTGGGCAATTCCAGCCGCGGCAAGACCGCTCTTCCTCTGTTCATTTCCTATCTGCAGACTCTTGACGCCGGCTACACCCTCAACTACGAGTGGCAGCAGCCCAAGAACAACAAGATTTTCGATCAGCTTACCGCTGACTCCCTTAAGGATAAGGGAACCTTCTCCATGGTTCTTATCCAGGACGGTAACCAGATCGAGAGCAAGATGGTTCAGACCGGTATCCTCGACACTTTTATTCCGAAGGATTGGGCTGACGCCAACAATACCACCGCTGAAAAGCACAAGGGATATCTTGCACTTCAGACTCTCAACAAGATATTTATGTTCAACAACACCGGTTCCAAGACCTACAATAACTGCTGGGATTTCGTGTATTCCGGTGAACACGGTCTGTATATGGATATCGATTCCGAACTCGTCGGAAAGAACTTCCTGTATATGCTGACCGAAGAAACTTACGCAAAGAAACTCAAGGAAGCTTACGATGCCCTTGATTCTACAAAGAAGGCGTATTTCAAGACCACCATCGACGCTATGGAGACTGATGCCAAGAATCTGAACCTCGGAGAAAACGGCAAGTACGCTCTGGCGTGGATTAAACTCTGGGTCGAAAGCTATTCCGCTCAGACCGATGACGGTCCTATCTGCAATACCCTCGTTTCCAACTCCGCAACGGATCAGTTCGGACTGCTGGTTTATTCCAAGCTCCGTTCCGTTTCCGAGTCCGACACCGTTTCCAAGAACAATGTGACGGTTGCCGCTTATCAGGACAATTACAAGGGCTTCGGCGGATATGGCTATTGCCACTATCTGTTTGTTACCGATAACAGTCCTCTGCCTTGGACTGCATGCGCGTTCATCGCCTACATGACCTGCACCGTTGACGGTTTCTCCGCATGGGGCAAGGATATCGGCGGATATTCCTCCAATCCTGTCGTCGCAAACGGCACCGAAGAGAAATATCATCATAAGACCGGCGGAACCGATGAAAACGGTAACGTTATATTTGCTCCCCTCAACGACCACGGTTATGATTGGTGGATCAATCAGGGCGGTCTGGTTGTGGAAGATCCCGAATATTGCGCAAAGGTTGCCTTCACTGTAGGCAGCTGGATCGAAATGCTGACCAAATACTCCGGCTGACATAAACATTGACAGAAAAGGCGTCTTCGCAGACGCCTTTTCTATTTAGAGGAAAGCTTATGAAAAAAACGATGAACCAGTCCGTTCCAAGGTCGAGGATAACAGCAAACCGGATACGCACGTTTTTCAGTAAACCTCAGAATGTAATCCTTGTGCTTATGGGGCTTATATGTACTTTTACCACCTTTGCCCCCATTATAGCCATCGTTGAGGATACACTGAAAATACACGTCGGCTCCATAGATCAGTATCTGACCGGGAAAACTTCAGGGTACACATTTGTAAACTACATTGACCTCTTTACCAGTGCCCTGGCAAAGACAAATCTGTGGACGCCCCTTCTGAATACCGTTATACTGGCGACTCTTTCCTGCGCCGTCGCCATAGTTTTCGGCGGATTGTTCGCGTTCCTTGTGACGAGAACCAATCTGCCTTGCAGGAAATATCTGAGCTCCATTTTCATCTTCCCCTACATAATGCCCCAATGGACTTTGGCAATGGTCTGGAAAAACCTTTTTGACTCCAACGCCGTGACCGGAACAAAGGACGGGCTTCTGGCGGGACTTTTCGGGATAAGAATGCCTCAGTGGTGGTGTCAGGGGCTTTTCCCGAGCATAATTGTTCTGGGATTGCACTATGCCCCCTTCGCGTACATTCTCATCGGCGGAATATTCCGTAATATGGACGCAAATCTTGAAGAGGCGGCAACTATTCTCAACACTCCGAAGCATAAGATAATGACCAGGGTCACCCTGCCTCTTGTAAAGCCCGCGATACTTTCAACGATACTCCTTGTTTTCGGTTCTTCCATGGGTTCGTATCCGGTACCTCATTACCTGAAGCTTTCCACCCTGTCGACCCGCTACCTGGAAATGAATGCAAAATATGCCGGTGAGGCAAGTATCCTTGCGGTGATAATGATGGTTATGGGCGTACTTATAATGTGGCTGAATCAGCGCAGTCTCAAGAGCCGCAAGAACTACACCACTGTCACCGGAAAATCCGGACAGATCTCAAAGATCAATCTTGGAAAAATCGGTAAGGTTATACTTGCCGTCATCCTTGTTGTCATAACCTTCTTCACCAGTATATTCCCAATAATATCCTTTGCCTTTGAGACTTTCCTGCCCAATCCCGGAGATTACAGCTTCCTGTACACCTGGGACATAAAGAATCTTACAACCAAATGGTGGACCACCAGTGAGAACATTACCGAGCAGGGACTTTACGGTCAGAAGGGTATGCTTTATAATCCTACTATCTGGCGTGCTTTCGGCGGTACGATGCTTGTAAGTATAGCCTGCGCCCTTGTTGCCGGAACCCTCGGAACTCTCATCGGGTATGCGGTGTCGAAAAACCGCCGCAGCAAGCTTGCGGGATACGTCAACAGCGTGGCGTTCCTGCCGTATCTGATGCCCTCCGTGGCTGTGGGTATAGCTTTCTTCATACTGTTCTCCAACCCGTACTTCAATCTGTACAATACCTACTGGTTGCTGATAATAGTCGGTACGGTCAAGTATATACCCTTTGCCAGCCGCAGCAGTCTCAACTCCATGCTTCAGATAAGCGGAGAAATAGAGGAGGCGGCACTGATACAGTCTGTACCCTGGTATAAGAGAATGCTGAATATAGTCATACCAATTCAGAAGTCATCGATAATAAGCGGTTACCTTCTGCCGTTCATGACCTGTCTGCGTGAGTTGAGTCTGTTTATGCTGCTTTGCGTTCAGGGATTCATTCTCTCCACGACCCTCGACTACTTCGATGAAATGGGTCTGTACGCTTTCTCCAGCGGTATAAACCTGATACTGATACTGACAATTCTCATCTGCAACGCCCTCGTCAACAAGATAACGGGCGCAAGTCTCGATAAAGGAATCGGAGGTTAAAATATGCCTAAGATAATATTGACTGATGTCACAAAACGCTGGGGTAATTTCTATGCGGTGGATCATCTGGATCTGACCATTGACGACTGTTCCTTTGTAACCCTTTTGGGACCTTCCGGTTGCGGCAAGACCACGACTTTGCGTATGATCGCTGGACTTGAGACCCCCACCTCCGGTAAGATCCAGATCGGGGATACCGTAGTCTTTGACAGTGAAAAGGGAATAAACGTTCCCGCCAATAAACGTCGCGTGGGATTCCTGTTCCAGAACTACGCACTGTGGCCGAACATGACCGTATACCGCAACATTTCCTTCGGTCTGGAAAACGTAAAAGAGGAAATGCCCAAAGTTCATTTTGAGGCGCGGAAGTGCGCCCGGATAGCGGAGATACTGGCTCATTACGGAGACATCCTGACTGTGATAGAAGATTGCCGCGACAAGAACGGAAAGGTAAACACCGACAGAGCATATGTCAAGATCATAGATGCCTTTACCGTATCGATCTATACCGCCAAAGAAATATTCGATTTCGGACTGCATAAGAGCGAGAACGCCGCGGCTAAGGCGGAACAGCTGCGTAAACAGTACCAGCAGAAGGTCGAGAATTTCCGCAAAGAAGCAGAGCTTAACGACAACTATGAATACGTTTCCGGCGGAAAAGTCGTTACCTCCGTCCGCAAATATACAAAGGAGGAGATTGATCTTACGGTTCGCCGTGTTGCCCGGATAGTAAAAATAGGAATGTTTATGGACAGATATCCCGCAGAACTTTCCGGCGGACAGCAGCAGCGTGTCGCAATTGCCCGTACGCTTGCGCCGCAGCCTTCGGTCATGTTCATGGATGAGCCGCTGTCGAATCTTGACGCAAAACTTCGTCTGGAGATGCGCTCTGAGCTTCAGAGGCTTCACCTGACTACAGGAAGCACCTTTGTTTACGTCACCCACGACCAGATGGAAGCCATGACTCTGGCTACCCGTATATGTCTTATCGAGAACGGTGTGCTTCAGCAGTATGATGCTCCTCTGGATGTGTATAACCGTCCGAACAACCTTTTTGTAGCGGACTTCGTGGGCAATCCTGCAATAAACTTCATTGAAGCCACCGGGACACAGTCCGCAGACGGAGCGATGGATTTTGAACTTCTGGGCGGACGTAAGGGACATTTCGGTTTCGAGTCCGGGCTTGATATGGCTGAGTGGAAGACGGAAGAGAAACGCCTGGCAAAGGAAGCAGAGGATGCGAAAGCCGCCGCAAAAGCGGATAAGAAGAACGTTGAGAAAGGAAATAAAGATACGGTCTTCCGTTATCATATAGCGAAGGTCGATGATGAGATAGAGGAAGATGTTCCCGCTACGGACAATGATTTCGTCATCGGTGTCAGACCTGAGGCGGTGACCATTTGCCGGGAAGGCGGGATCGAGGGCGAGGTTTACAGTGCGATGCCCACCGGTATGGAAACAACGGTCCGGATCAGGGTAGGGAATTTCCTGTTGACCGGAGTTGTGTTCGGGGGCGTTACATACACCATCGGGCAGAAGGTCCATGTCCGTTTTGACGGAAACGGAATAATGCTTTTCAGCCGCGTCAGCGGAAGGCTTGTGAGTCTCGGTTCACTCAGTATGGAATAATCACGCATACCGATCCGCTGGGAGGGGTATTGCGGTCCGGAGTTTCGTCCCGTGACAGGCGGCGCAGCTGCGGAAACCTCACCTTGCGGAATAAAGAAGATCTCCCTAACGTAAGAGACCCGGCTTCAGCCGGGTCTCTTACGTTCTGTTATGTTTTTCAGATATTGTTTTCGCAGAATACGTTAGTGCATTTCTCCACAAGGATGTTTTCTCCTGAGGCACTTTTCAGTATATTGTTGCGGATAACAAGTCCGTCTGTGTTTGAGACGTATATCGCCCTCTTTGTATCGGGACAGACTATAATGTTGGATTCTATGGTGATGTTGCTGTGGATAGGCTTCTGCGGGTCTTCCGCGTCGACCTCCACCGCTATTCCCCCCGCTTCGGAACAGCCGCGGAACCCCAGGTCATTCCTGCGTATTATTCTGTTGTTGCGTATGGTAACGTTGCGGGAATGGGTTCCTTCGTGCCAGTATCCCTCGGCGCAGATATGTATCGCGGAGGACATGTTACTGTCGAAAAGACATCCCTCCACCAGTGCGTCATGTGTTTTTATCAGGACTCCGCGGGCAAGATGGTTACGGCATTTGCAGCCGATGAATTCCAATGCAGGCTGCTGTGTCATGTCTGCCAGATATTTGTCACCTTTGTCATAATCCAGTTCAGGCAGTGATTTGTCGAGAGTAAGCCTGAAGACCCACTGTCCCAGATCTTCAACTCCGAGTACTGTGTATTCTTCGATCTTTGCCAGGTCGTCTCCCGTGGAAAGCTGTACCGTATCACCGACATCAGGGTGATCCGCCTTCTGGCTGTGCGTGCCGGTGGGGGACTGGATCGTTACGGTGCATATATTGTCCGCCGCTGTCAGAATCGTGTGATAATAGGTATGAACGTTTGTTGCGTCGTCTCCCTGTCCTTCAAAAACGCAGTCTTCAAAACGTATCAGTCCCTGACAGGAGGCAAAATGAGTGGCGTCACCGTTTGTACTCATGGCTTCTCCGGGCGCGGGAACTACCTTAAGCCTTTTCATAAGCACGTTCTTGCTTCTGTGCCCGACTACGGCCATACCTCCGTTGCAGTGAACGGTAACGTCCTGAATGGTCGTGTCTTCCGCCTGATAAACCATCATGGTGGGGCGGTAATGGTAGGTGTGCCAGACATAAAGTTCGTCTCCCACATACCCGCTCAGATCAAAGCGGTGAAAGCGCAAGGTGCCGGGGGCGATGAGTTCTTTGTCCGAGGCCCTTCCCCAGCGGTTTACAAAGCGTTGTTTTGAGGGTTGCCAGACGTAGCATCTTTCCGAGGACATTTCGGCGGTGATAAGTTCCTGCTCCGGAAAGTATATGTCCGACCAGCTGTCTTCTCCGTCTTTGCCGGCACCGATTATGAATCCCCGGCTGTAGGCCCTCCGCTCAAGGTCAAAAGTAAGATTTTTCAAGGTAACGCCCTTGCAGAACTGCACCGAAACGGTCTCCATGAATCCGTCTGTGAGTATCTCAGCCCCCGCTCCGTCAAGGGTCACGTTTTCCGCCCCCGAAAAATTCAGTCCGATGGAATACGGAAAGTCCCGGTGAAACATTATGGGTTCTGGATTGATACCGTACTTGCCGTGCATTACGTCATACTGAAGCTGATGGGCGAAATCATCGTGGATAAGATATTTTCTCGGTTCAAGAACCAGCGTGGACCCGGGATTCTCCGTAAGCCATTTTACCCCTGCACGGAGAAGAGCCGCATCGTCGGTTCCGGTAAATTCGGTTATGTGTTTCAGCATATTCTGTTGCCCTCCTCGACTACGTTTTCGCAACGGGTAACAAATATTTCTTCTCCTTTTTTCCCGGAGGAGATCTCATTGTTGCGGATAGTCAGCCCGTCCGTATCGGCTGCGTATATAGCCCTCGGAGTGTCGGGACAGACGATCTGGTTGTTTTCTATGACTATGTTTTTGTGCACCGGGCATGGGGGAACGTCCGATGCCACGTTTATACATATCCCGCCCGCATCCCACATTGCTCCGTATCTGTTGAGCGGTCCTCTGCGGATGATCCTGTTGTTGCGGACTGTTACGTTCTGCGCCGATACACCCTCGTGCCAGTATGCCTCCGCCGCTATGTGCACGGCAGAAGAAGTTCCGCAGTCAAACAGACACCCCTCCACCAATGCGTTGCGGGTCTTGATCAGCACTCCCCGGGCAATATTATTCCTTACGGAGCATCCCGTAAACTCAAGTTCGGGCATTGCCGATACATCGGCAAGGTATTTATCGTCACAGTCTTCGGGAAGGGGTCTGTCGAGGGTTATCCACCAGCTCCAGGGATCTCCCAGGGCTGACCTGGAGTTTTCATCCGGTTCCACAGCCGTCACGGTGTATTTGTCCAGATATGTGAGGGTTGCTTTTGTACAAAGCTCCATTATGTCCCCGGGTTCCGGATGATCCGGTTTCTGACAATGGGTTCCGGTGGGGGCAAGGGTGGTTATCAGGCAACGGTCGCCTGTTTTTTCAAGTATGGTGTGATAGTATGTATGAACATTTGTTGCGTCGTCCCCCTGTCCTTCGAAAATACAGTTTTCAAACCGCAGTTTCCCTCGGCAGGAGGAGAAATGTGTGGCATCGGTGTTGGTGCTCATTCCGTATCCGGGGGAGGGGATGACCATGAGTCTCCGGATGAATATGTCCCGGCTCCGGTGTCCTACAATTCCCATACCGCAGTTGTTGAATATCTTCACATCCTGCAGCACGGTGTTTTCACTTTCGTAAATCAGGATCATCGGTCTGAAATGGAAACAGTGCCAGACGTACAGTTCGTTTCCGACACTGTCTCGGTCATACGTTCCCGAAAAGAACAGTGTTTCCGGGTCTGTCTGTCTGATCTTCCCGTGTCCCACACAGTAAGTGAATCGTTCCTCGCCGGTGCTGTAAATATACATCCTGTCCGCCGGCATACGTTCGCTTATATCTGTCTGTTCCGGAAAACGCACAAACATTCCGTCCTCTTTGACCGCAAGGATCTTTCCTCTGCTGAAAGCCTTCCGTTTCAGGTCAAAGTTTACATTTTTCACCTTCACGTTGCGGCAGTTCTTCAGGCTCAGCGTTTCCATGTACCCGTCGGAAAGGATCGTTGCTCCGTTTCCGTCAAAGGTAACGTTCTCCGCCCCGGTAAGGTCCAGACCTACGGAGTATCTGAAATCACGGTTGAACAGGGCTTCTTCACAGTTCGCGCCGTATTCTCCGTTCATTACCTTCTGCTGAAGCTGAGCCGCAGCCTCGTCGCGGAGTATATATGTCCGGCTTTCGAGTTTTAGTGTTGATCCGGGATTGGAGCGGAGCCATTCCGCCGCCGCTCTGAGCTGTTCGGTGTCATTGCCGGGAAAATCCCTTATATCCTTTATCATAGATCCGTCTCTTTCCGAAATTGTCCGCAGACAAAGAGCCTGCGGACAAATATCTGTATTTTCGGTTTTACTTTGTATAGTTGTCGAAATAGCCTTTTATCCAGACTATAGGTGTTCCCTTGTCTCCGCTTCCCGAAGTCAGGTCACACAGTGAACCGATAAGGTCTGTGAGTCTTCTCGGCGTGGTTCCCTGGGATTCCATTTTTCCGTGGAGGTCCCCGTCTTTTTTGCGTATGGCATCAGAGATCGCTTCTTTCAGTTCGTCTCCGCTGAGATCCGCGAAATCATTATCCGCAAGATATTTGAGTTTGAGCTCGTTGGGCTGACCGTCAAGCCCCTCCGTATATGCCGGGCTTACGACCGGATCCGCAAGTTCCCATATTTTCCCCATGGGGTCTTTGAATGCCCCGTCTCCGTAAACGAGAACTTCCACCGTCCTTCCGGTGCGTTCGTAAAGCTGATTCTGTATATTTTCCACCACGTTTGCGCAGTTCCGGGGGAAAAGTTTTACCGTCTCCTCGGTGGCTTTATTGCTCCCGAGGAGTCCGTATTCGGCGTTGAAGCCGCTTCCGTCCACGGGGGCAGTGAGAATATCGTCCAGACCGAAGACCTTTTTCGCGCCGGCTTCGGTAAGAATCCTTTTTGTACGGCGACGGCTGTGGATATCGCAGCAGAGTACGCTGTCCGTATATCTGAGTATCTGACGGCAGTCGTTGGCAAGGATTATCTCGACCTCACAGTTTTCGTTCAGGATAAGTTCCTTGTAATATTCTATGTAGTCGATGTTTGTGAAGGGGTGTCTGACTATGCCGAAATTATCCCTGAACTCCTGCTCTGTAAGAACGTTTTCGCCGGTTATCCCTTTTTCATCAAGGCTGTCAAGGTCTATAAGATGATTTCCCACTTCATCGGAGGGAAAAGAGAGCATGAGCACTATCTTCCGGCATCCCCGGGCTATTCCCTTAAGGCATACAGCGAAGCGGTTGCGGCTGAGTATAGGGAAAATAACCCCGACAGTGTCCGACTCAAACTTACTTCTTATGTCCGATGCAATATTATCGACCGTTGCGTAATTTCCCTGGCTTCTCGCCACAACGGCTTCGGTAACGCCGACCACGTCTCTGTCGTCGATGGCAAGTCCGCAGGACTCGCTTGCGGCTATAACGCTGTCGGTCACTATCCGGCAGATGTCATCGCCCTGTCTTACGATGGGGGCGCGCACACCCACGGATATCGTTCCCGTTAATCTCTCCATGTTCAAAGTATTCCTTTCATTTCCGGATTATCTCCAACGCACATGATACCATATTTTACCCGAAAAGTCAAGGGTTTTGCCTTCATTGTAAAATTATTGAAAAAATTGCTGTTCCGGGTATGGACTTTTCCCGGCGTTTGTGATATACTTTACAATGGAACACAAGGTTCACCGGAACGAACGGTGATTTGGAACGGAAAAGGGGAAATATATGCTTTTTGATCAGAAAGACAGGATACTTTTTACCGGGGACTCCGTTACGGATGCCCGCCGTACCCGCCCGGTCGGTGAAGGTCTCGGCGACGGTGTCGGACACGGATACGTCAGATACATAGATATGCTTCTTTCCGCATTCCGTCCCTCGGAGATCTACAGACTTACGAATATGGCGATCGGGGGACAGACCTCCCGGGATCTGGTGGCTCAGTGGGATGAATGTATGGCCCTCAGCCCCGATTGGGTGTGCATTGAAATAGGAGTAAACGACGTATGGAGACAGTTTGACTGTTTCATGATGCCTGACAGTTATGTCCTTCCCGATGAATACGAAAGAAATCTCCGGACCATTCTTGAAACAACGCTTCCCAAGGTCAAGGGCGTCATACTCATGACTCCTTACTACATGGAAATAAATAAAAAAGACGCAATGCGCAGCCGTCTTGACGAGTACGGTGCAATAGTAAAGCGTCTTGCCTCCGAGTACGGGACCTTACTTGTGGATCTTCAGGCTGTGTTTGACGATTTTCTTCAGTACCGCTATCCTGCCAGTATGTCCTGGGACAGGGTGCATCCCGATGAGGTTGCCTGTACCCTTATTGCCCGTGCCTTCCTGGATGTTATAGGCCTTAAACTCAGTCTTGAACAGAAGTGATTTGTCCGAAGTCCCCGGATTCATGCGGTAAAATGAAAGGTGCCGGTATGGAAAGAAAAGCCCTCAGCCGCAGGCTGAACAGCATTTTCGCTCTGATGTGCGTAATAAAGCTGCTCTTGATATTTTTCATATTCTTTTCCCTTCCCCTGATAAGACTTATATTCGGTGACGGCGGAGAAGGTATTGTCCTCAGGCTCAGCGATTCCTCCGGTGTCCCTGGTATAGTTTACTCGGTTTTCGGGGATCTTTTATGCGTGGCTCTTCCCGTGGCTGTCTGGTATGCCGTGAATAAGTCCACGGTCAGGAAGGAAACCGTTTTTCCCGTAAAAAAGGCTGGGGCATTGCCTGTCTGCTGTACCGTTGCCGCGACATATTTCACGGGATACTGCTTTGCCTTCGGGTTCGCTTTTGTTGCACTGCTGTTTTGTGAGGCTTTCGGTATAGCTATTCCCCAGCCCTCTGTCGATGTGCCCTCCGATCTGCCGTCTTTTTTGCTTCAGATACTGTCGGTTGCCGTGCTTCCGGCGGTTTTTGAGGAGCTTGCCTGCCGGGGTGCGGTCATGGGCGGGCTCAAAAGATACGGGGCTGCGTTTGCTCTGGTCGTATCTTCAGTGTGTTTTTCAATGCTTCACAACACTCTGGGGCAGCTTCCTTTTGCTCTCGGGGCAGGGCTTGCTCTTGGATATTGTGTTCTGCGTTTCGGTTCCGCAAGAGTAGGAATTGCGGCTCATTTTGTCAATAACTTTTTATCCTGCGTGTTGCAGTATCTTGCCGCCCGATCGGGAATTTCGCAGAGTTCCTCCGGATACGGTATCACTTTGGCGGACCCTGCGGCATTTGCGGGTATGGTTGCTGTCTACGCTGTAATAGTCATATTTGTTTCTGTTTTCGGGGTGATTTTTCTGGTCAGGTATAAGATCCGCGATGTCGATGAATCCGCCGCGGAAGCCGCTGTTAATCCCGTTGGGGCGGTTTTCAGGTGTCCGATGGCATACGTGTTTTTGGCACTGTTCATCGCCTCTGTCGTGCTTTATACCCTACATCTGTTTTCATGACGAAAACCGCTGTGAAACAGTATTTTTTCTGAAAAGGAAGTAATATCTGCAGATGCTCGTACTCACTTCAAAACCTGACGATATAGCCGTTGCCTGTTCGTTGTTGCGGCAGGGGAAAGTAGTCGCTGTCCCCACGGAGACCGTATACGGACTTGCCGCCGACTGTACCGATGAAAAGGCGGTAGCCGATATTTTCCGGGCCAAGGGCAGACCTGCCGACAATCCGCTGATAATACATATTTCCGAGCTTTCCCAACTCGAAAAATACTGTACTCCGAACCCGTGGGCTGAGGCTCTGGCTGAGGCTTTCTGGCCCGGGCCTCTGACTATGATACTGCCGAAAAAGGATATCGTTCCCGGGATAGTCAGTGCAGGACTCGATACCGTTGCGGTACGTTTTCCGTCCCATCCGACTGCGAGAAGAATAATCAGCGGTTGCGGTGTGGCTCTTGCCGCCCCTTCAGCAAATATTTCGGGCTCTCCGAGCCCGACCTCCGCCGGTCATGTCATTCATGATTTCTCCGATAACGAATACGTTTCCGCCGTTGTGGACGACGGGGCGTGTGCCTGCGGACTCGAGTCTACGGTGATAGATCTTTCCCATGATGAGCCATGTCTGCTCCGTCCCGGATTCGTTACCCCGGAGATGATAGAAAATGTTCTGGGAAAAATCAAAGTTGCCCGGGCGGTTCTGGAAAAGCTTCCGGAGGACGAGAAGGCTTTGTCTCCGGGGCTGAAACACCGTCATTATGCGCCGAAAGCGGAGACCGTCGGGGTTGCAGGAAGTACTGCCGCCGCCGTGGAATATATATCGGAAAATCGGGGGAAAAACACATTCGTCATATGTTTTGACGGGGAAAATGGCGCGTTTGAACGCTTAGGCATGACCGCCTTCTGTTACGGAGATCCGGACAGGCCCGAGACTATGGGAAATGAACTCTTTGACGCGCTTCGCCGGGCGGATTCCTCCGGTGCGGATAAAATATTCATCCGTTGCAAACTCGTGGGCGGTGTGGGACTCGCGGTCTATAACAGACTTCTGCGCGCCGCGGGTTTCAATATTGTCGACGCGGATAGGGAGAAAGGCAAATGATCATCGGACTTACGGGACAGAGCGGAGCCGGGAAAAGCACCGTCGCGAAGATCTTTGCCCGGAACGGATTCCTGATCCTTGATACGGATGAAATTTCCCGCCAGCTTATTCCGGGACTGCTTTCCGAGCTTTGTCGGGTGTTCGGTGATGATATACTTGATCCGGAAGGGAAACTCGACCGGAAAAAACTTGCCCGGAAGGCTTTTTCGAATGATGAACAGACGGAAAAACTCAACGGGGTTATGCATCGCGCCATAATGACCAGTGTCTGGGACACCGTTGAGGAAAAACGCAAAGAAGGGTACGAAGATTTTCTTATTGACGGTGCCGCTCTTTACGAGGCCGGGGCGGATAAGGGCTGCGATGCGGTCATAGCGGTCATCGCAGACAAGCGTCTGCGCAGAAAGAGAGTAATGAGTAGGGACGGCATCTCCGCGCAGGATGCAGACAAACGTTTTGCACGGCAGAAAAGCAACGCCTTTTTCCGCCGGAAAGCGGATTTTGTGATAGTAAACCAGGACCTTTCATCCCTTGAGGAAAAGGTCTGCGATATAATAAAAGAACTGAAAGGAAAAAACTGAAATGTCAGAACTGGATTTTGAACTGAAAAACGCTTATGACGTAATGGACGAAGCGGAACAGAAGGCGGCTTTTGATTATTGCGAAGGCTATAAGGATTTTCTTGATAAGGGCAAGACTGACCGTCTCGCGGCAGCTTACATCGCGGCAAAGGCAAGTCAGAAAGGGTTTGTTCCCTTTGAGGACGGAAAGAAGTACAAGGCCGGCGACAAGATTATCCATGTACAGAAAAATCATTCCGTTATCCTTGCGGTTATCGGTAAAAAGAGCCCCGAAGAGGGATTTAATATCACCGCAGCCCATATAGATTCTCCCCGCCTTGACCTCAAGCCCAATCCCCTCTATGAGGACAGCGGAATGGCGTATTTCAAGACCCACTATTACGGCGGTATACTGAAGTATCAGTGGCATACCATTCCTCTTGCTCTTTGCGGCGTTGTGTGTAAGAAAGACGGCTCAAAGGTTGAAGTCAACATCGGTTCCGATGCCGGAGATCCGGTGTTCTGCATCACCGATCTTCTTCCTCACCTGGGTAAAGACATTGTTACCAAGCCCGTATCCCAGGCATTCCCCGCAGAAGGTCTTAACATTCTCCTTGCTTCCAGACCGGATGCTTCCCGGGACGGAGACAGAGTAAAGACCGCCGTTCTCAAATTTCTCAATGAAAAATACGGTATAACCGCTGAAGACTTCCACTATGCGGAACTTACCGCGGTTCCTGCCGATAATGCCCGTGACGTCGGCTTTGACCGCAGTCTTATCGCTTCCTACGGTCATGATGACAGAGTCTGCGCATACCCCTGCCTTACGGCTATATTCGAGATCGAGAATCCTGAAAAGACCTGTGTTACAGTGCTTACGGACAAGGAGGAGATAGGATCGGTGGGCATCACCGGTCTCCGTTCCGATTACCTGACGAATTTCCTGCTCGCACTCTGCGACGGCTACAACAGCAGAAAAGCTTTTGCAAATTCCGCGGCGGTTTCCGCCGATGTTGCGGCGGCATATGATCCCAATTATGCGGAGGTCTTTGATAAGAAAAACGCGGCCTTTGCCAACTGCGGTCCTGCCGTCTGCAAATACACCGGTCACGGAGGAAAGAGCGGTGCGTCCGACGCTCAGCCTGAATTCATCGCAAAGCTTGCGGGAATTTTCGATGAGGAAAAGGTAATGTATCAGTTTACCGAAATGGGCAAGGTTGACCAGGGCGGCGGCGGAACCGTTTCCCAGTTCCTTGCGGACAGAAATATCGAAGTTCTCGATATCGGTGTGGCGATGCTCTGTATGCACGCTCCCTGTGAGATTGCCGCTAAGGCGGATATTTACATGATGCACAAACTCTGCAAAGCGTTCTACAGCAAGAACTGACCTTTTTGCGTGAAAGCCCCCGCAGGCTCTGTCTGCCGGGGCTTTTTTGCGTCCATCTGAAAAAACTATGAAAAATAAATGGATTTATAATAAAATCTGTTTACTTTTGTGTCGAAATATGGTATCATATCAGGTAACTATAGCCTTATTATAACTGTTAAGCATATATTCAGAATGGAGCTGCTAAAATGAAGAAATTTTTCACTTCCGAATCCGTCACCGAAGGACATCCCGATAAAATCTGCGATCAGATATCGGATGCTATCCTTGACGAGATCCTCAGACGGGATCCCACAGCGCGTGTGGCCTGCGAGACCTGTGTTACCACCGGTATGGTGCTGGTAATGGGAGAGATCACGACCCGGGAATATGTCGAGATTCCGGACGTTGCCCGTGATGTGGTCAGACAGATCGGCTATGAACGTGCCAAATTCGGTTTTGACAGCGAGACCTGCTCCGTTCTTACCGCTATACATGAGCAATCTTCGGATATCGCAATGGGTGTAGACAGGGACGGCGCCGGGGATCAGGGAATGATGTTCGGTTTTGCCTGCAATGAGACCGATACGCTTATGCCCATGCCGATATATTACGCTCATGAACTCGCAAAACGTCTCACTGCTGTGAGAAAAGAGGGAATACTGAATTATCTCCGTCCCGACGGCAAGACCCAGGTGACGGTGGAATATGACGACAACAAACCCGTGCGCATCGATCAGATAGTCATTTCCACTCAGCACAGCCCGATGGTAAGTCAGGAAGCCATCAGGCAGGGACTGACCGAAGAGGTTATCAAAAAGGTGATCCCTGCGGATATGATGGACGATAAGACTGTTATACTCGTAAATCCCACCGGGCAGTTTATCATCGGCGGACCTCAGGGCGACAGCGGTCTCACCGGACGGAAAATAATCGTGGATACCTATGGCGGATACGCCCGTCACGGCGGCGGCGCCTTTTCCGGAAAAGATCCCACCAAGGTGGACAGAAGTGCCGCATATATGGCGCGCTACATCGCCAAGAATATCGTAGCGGCAGGTCTTGCGGACAAATGTGAACTCGAACTTGCGTATGCTATAGGTGTGGCTGAACCCGTATCCGTCCTTGTGGATACCTTCGGTACGGGAAAGGTTGACGACGAGACCCTTGCAAATGCCGTGAAGAAGGTATTTGATCTGCGTCCGAAGGCTATAATTGAGGCTCTGGATCTGAGAAAACCCATTTACAGAAAACTCGCCGCTTACGGACATATGGGAAGGGAAGATCTCGGCGTGCGCTGGGAAAATACCGATAAGGTTGACGCTATTGTTGCCGCAGTGGGCAAATAACAGAGGTGTCGGCTGTGTTCAGACAGGATTATCATCTGCATTCCCGTTTTTCTCCTGATTCCTTTGCTGAGCCGGAGCAGGTTCTGTTGCATGCGGCGGATGAAGGGCTTGATGATATAGCTCTCACCGAGCACTGCGAATGTAACGGAGCTTCCGCTATACCGGAAGGCTGCGGGAACTGGCCCGATCTTGATATCCCCGCCTATACCGGATACCTGGAAAAACTCAGGGAAAACTCCCCGATTCCTTTTGCGATAGGGATCGAACTGGGACAGGCGACTCAGAATGAGAACAGGGCAAAAGAGATACTTTCGGCTTATAACTGGGATTTCGTCATCGGCTCCCTCCATAATACCGCGGGAGATTACGATCCGTATTTCATGCGCTTTGACAAGGCCGCTCCCGAAAAAATGATGGAGAAGTACTTTGAGGAACTGTACCGGCTTGCCCGGATGGGGACATATTCTGTTTTGGGACATCTTTATTATCCTCTCAGGTATGTGACCCGGGTCAAACCTGATTTTGATATTTCCGTTTTTGATGAACAGATACGTCAGATACTCCGTACCGTTGTTGAAAAGGGAAAGGGAATAGAGCTGAATGTAAAAGGGCTGGACTCCGATCCTTGCGGAGCGGTGCCGGATATGCGACATCTGAAGATGTACCGTCAACTGGGCGGAGAGATAATAACTTTCGGCAGTGACGATCACACCGGATATCCCGGTAAAAATCTGGAAAAAGGTTATGACATGCTGCGGCAGGCGGGCTTCCGTGCCGTTGCGAAATTCAGAAGTATGAAGCCCGAATTCAAAGATATATGAGAGGTAACATCCATGAACGTTAAGGAAAGAGTACTTCTTCTTCTGGAGGAGAATTCCCGTTATACACCTGCGGATATCGCCGCTGCGCTGAATGTGGAGCAGGCGGAGGTGGAAGCCGTGATAGAGGCTTGTCAGGCGGACGGAACGCTCATGGGATACAAGGCCCTTGTTGATTGGGCAAAAACCGATCGGGAGTATGTTTCCGCTATTATAGAAATAAATGTTCATCCCGTGAAGGGGGAGGGCTTCGACAGCGTTGCCCGCACTATCTGCAGTTTTGACGAAGTGTCTTCCGTTTACCTCATGTCCGGAGGTTTTGACCTTGCGGTAATGATGGAGGGAAAGAGCATGAGAGATATAGCTCTTTTCGTCTTTGAGAAACTTGCGGTGATCGACGGGGTTTCCGGGACAGCTACTCACTTCGTGCTGAATAAATATAAAGATAAGGGCATCGTTTGCGGTACTCCCGAAAAGGACGAGAGACCCATGTCTGATGTTATCTGAGAGGGTTTATGGACTATAACAGACTTCTTTCGGAGACCGCAAAGGATATAAAGCCCTCCGGTATCCGGAAATTTTTCGATGTTGCCGCGGAGATGCCCGACTGTATTGCTCTGGGGGTCGGCGAACCTGATTTCAAGACTCCGCAGCATATCCGGCAGGTTGCCATAGATTCCCTCCGCCGCGGTGAAACAGGCTATTCCGCAAATTCCGGCCTTATGCCTCTCCGCCGTGAGATATCGGCATACATGAAACGGCGTATGGGGGTTGAATACGATCCCGTAAACCAGATTGTCGTGACCGTAGGCGGAAGTGAAGGCATAGACAATGCCATCCGTGCCATGATAAATCCGGGAGATGAGGTGCTCGTTCCGGAACCGAGTTTTGTATGCTACTCACCTCTGACGCGTCTTGCGGGCGGTGTCCCCGTGGCTCTTCCCACATACGAAAAAGACGGGTTCAGGCTGACTGCCGAAAACCTGAAAAAAGCAATAACACCGAAAACCAAGCTTCTTATACTTCCTTTCCCCAATAATCCCACCGGTGCGGTTATGACCCGGGAGGATTATGAGGCGATAGCGGAGGTCCTGGCTGGTACGGACGTTCTTGTTCTTGCGGATGAGATATATATTGAACTCAACTATACCGGCGCCGCTCCCGTAAGTTTTTCCTCAATAAAGGGAATGTATGACCGGACGGTCGTGGTGAACGGGTTCTCCAAGACTTACGCCATGACCGGTTGGCGTATCGGCTGGCTCTGCGGTCCGAAGGAGATCGTAGCCGCTGCCCTTAAGGTTCATCAGTACGCCATAATGTGCGCACCCACAACGAGCCAGCATGCTGCCATTGAGGCTTTGCGCAACGGGGACGAGGATATAGAGTACATGCGGTCGCATTACAATATGCGCCGGCGCTTTCTGTTGGAGAATTTCCGGAGACTGGGTATACCATGTTTTGAACCTCACGGGGCGTTTTATGTCTTTCCGAATATTTCCGGTTTCGGAATGAACAGTGATGATTTCTGCAACGATTTTCTGAAAAAAGCTCACGTTGCGGTGGTCCCCGGAACAGCCTTCGGAGACAGCGGAGAGGGCTTTGTACGTATTTCATATGCCTACTCCATGGAGCATCTTAAAAAAGCCGTAGAGCGACTTGAAAAATATATGTCCGGCAAATAACCTGTTAAGGAGCAATACCGTTATGCAGTTCAAGGCTAACGCCTACGCAAAGATCAACCTGACCCTGGACGTGTTGGGAAAAAGGGCGGACGGGTATCACGAAATAGAAAGTGTGATGCAGACCGTCGATCTTTATGATACCCTGACCGTCACTGCCGAAAAAAGCGATGGGGGAAGGATCAATATTTTCTGCGACAAGCAGGACCAGCTTTGCCGGGAAGAGGAAAATATATGTTACCGTGCCTGTAATGAGTTCCTCACGGTAAACGGCATAACGGGTTATACTGTTGACATTGAAATAAGCAAAAGGATCCCCATTGCCGCCGGTCTTGGCGGGGGGAGCAGTGACGGCGCGGAGACTCTTAAGGCTCTCAATTCCATCTTCTCCGTGGGCGCAACCGACGAGATGCTTCAGAGCATGGCGGCACGTGTAGGTGCCGATGTTCCTTTTTTCATCCGCGGCGGGACCCAGCTTGCGGGAGGAATAGGAGATATTCTTACACCCATACCTGCGCCGAATATAGGTTGTATGGTAGTGGCGAAACCGGCGCTCAGCCTTTTTTCCGGAAATGTCTATTCCCTTTTCGACAGTCTTTCACCGGAGTTTACGGAGCCGGTAATGAGTCCGGATTTTCTGACTGCCGCCGACGGGGGAAGACCTGTAGCTCCGTATACAAACAATATGCTTTTCCGTGCGGTGTCCGCTCAACCCGGAGCGGAGGCAATAGAGGCGCTTCGCCGCTTTTTGCTTGACTGTGGTGCGGATTGTGCGAATATGACCGGGAGCGGTCCCACCGTTTACGGGATTTTTTCGGACTATGCCCGAGCGTGCGTAACCGCTGAAATGATCAGGAAAGAGATCCCCGACACCGAATTCTGCCGGGTCTGCAATATACATAACGTCAACTGATATTAGGGTTTCCCCGTGACCCACACCGATATAAAACGATTTTTACGGGGAGAAAGAAACGGTAATCCGATATGCAGTACATGGGACTTAACGAGATCAGAGAAAAGTACCTGTCCTTTTTTGAAAGCAAAGGACACCTCAGACTTGAATCCTTTCCTCTGGTCCCTCAGAACGATAAGAGTATTCTTCTGATAAATGCGGGCATGACCCCGCTCAAACCCTATTTCACCGGGCAGCAGAAGCCTCCGAGGACCAGGGTGACGACCTGCCAGAAATGTATCCGTACTCCGGATATAGAAAGAGTGGGTCATACCTCACGTCACGGAACTTTCTTTGAAATGCTGGGAAACTTCTCCTTTGGCGATTACTTCAAGAGAGAAGCCACTGCCTGGGCGTGGGAATTCGTTACAAAAGTCATGCAGCTGCCTGTGGACAAGATATATGTTACGGTCTATCAGGATGATGACGAAGCGTACGATATATGGACCAAAGAGGTCGGGGTCGATCCGTCCCATGTTTCCCGTCTGGGAAAAGAGGACAACTTCTGGGAACACGGGGAAGGTCCCTGCGGTCCCTGCTCCGAGATATATTTTGACCGTGGCGTGGAACGTGGCTGCGGCAAACCCGGATGCGCTCCCGGCTGTGACTGTGATCGGTTCGTGGAATTCTGGAACCTGGTATTCACCCAGTTTAACAATGACGGTAAGGGCAACTATACCCGCCTTGAAAAGTGCAATATAGATACCGGAATGGGACTGGAGCGTCTTGCCTGCATAATGCAGGGAGTTGATTCCCTGTTTGATGTTGACACCATAAAGAACATCACCGCACGCCTTTCCGAACTTTCCGCAAAAAAATACGGGGAAAGCCATGAGACAGATGTTTCTCTCCGGGTTGTCACCGATCATATCAGAAGCACTACCTTCATGGTCTGCGACGGGGTTCTGCCCTCAAATGAAGGAAGAGGCTATGTTCTCCGCCGTCTTCTCAGACGTGCGGCAAGACACGGAAAGCTTCTCGGTATAAAGAGCGAACATTTTCTGTCCGAACTGGTGGACGTTGTTGTCCGTGAGAGCGGCACAGCATATCCCGAACTTATAGAAAAAGCTGACTATATAAAGAAAATAATTGATCTTGAGGAAACCCGGTTCAATCAGACTCTGGACAGCGGACTCGGGATCCTTTCCGATATAACCGGCAAGGCGAAGGCTGAGAGAAAGACTGTTATCGACGGTGCTGACGCCTTCAGACTTTACGATACCTTCGGCTTCCCCATAGATCTGACCAGAGAGATCGTCGCTGAGAGCGGAATGACTGTGGACGAGGACGGCTTCAACGATCTGATGAAGCAGCAGAAAGCCCGTGCCCGCGCCGCCTATGAGGCAACCGATGCCACCGCATGGAAGGGTAAGGAGGATCTTGAGGGCATTCCTGCCACCGAGTTTACCGGATATACCGAACTTTGTTCCGATGCGAATATAATTGCTGTGCTTTCCGACGGCAAGCCCGCCGACAGCGTTGGTGCCGGCGACGAGGTCCAGCTGATCCTTGACCGCACTCCCTTCTACGGCGAAAGCGGCGGTCAGGTAGGGGATAAGGGCGTTATAAAAACATCCGACGGACAGGCTGAGGTTACCGACTGCAAGAAGGTCGGAGGAATATACCTGCATTATACAAAAGTTACCGACGGAGTTATCACAGTCGGGGATAAGGTCTGTGCTCATGTGGATGAGGACAACCGCCGTGCCGTGATGAGAAATCACTCTGCGGCACATCTGCTGCAGTCAGCACTCCGTAAAGTTCTCGGAAGCCATATTGCTCAGGCGGGTTCCCATGTGGATGAACACCGTATGCGTTTTGACTTCTCACACTTTGAGCCCATGACCGCGGAACAGATAGAAGCTGTGGAGACAGAGGTCAACAAAAATATTCTTGCGGCTCTTCCCGTCACAATGACCGAAATGAGTCTGGAAGAGGCTAAAAAACAGGGCGCAATAGCTCTCTTCGGCGAAAAGTACGGAGACAGGGTACGTGTTGTGAGAATGGGTGACGTTTCCGTTGAGTTCTGCGGAGGTACCCATGTAAGCAATACGGGAAACCTCGGCGCTTTCCGTATCCTTTCCGAACAGGGTGTTGCTGCCGGTGTCCGCCGTATAGAGGCCATTACCGGACTGAATACCCTTCAGTATATAAGAAACGCCGATATGCAGCAGGCAAAGGTTGCCGCTGTGCTTAAATGCGGTATTGCCGATACGGCAGAAAAAGCTGAGCAGCTTACGGCGGAACTGAAGGCGGCAAATAAACAGATCGTGGCTCTTAAGACCGAAGCGTCCGAAGGCAAACTCGAACAGATACTTGCAAAGGGTGAAGAGATAAACGGAAAGTTCTTTGTCTGCGGCAGGATAGATGTTGATACGGATATGCTCCGGACTCTGTGCGATAAGATCAAGGACAAACATTCCAATGCCGTTGCGATACTTGCCGGAGTCGACTCCGAAAGCGGAAAAGTCGGTCTTGCGGCAGCATGCGGTGCAGATGCCGTGAAGGCCGGTGCGCACGCCGGTAAGCTTATAAAGATAGCCGCAACCGTATGCGGAGGCGGCGGAGGCGGAAGACCCGACAGCGCTACCGCAGGAGGCAAGGATGCTTCCGTACTCGAAAAGGCATTCGCTGAAGTGAGAAAAAGTTTGTAAGATTGATTAAAAGCTCTTCCAAGGGCAATAATCGGAATGAGAGGAAACGAAAATGCAGGACTGCTTATTCTGTAAAATAGTTGCGGGACAGATACCCTCTTCCAAAGTTTATGAGGATGAGACCGTGTATGCGTTCCGGGACATAAACCCCCAGGCACCGGTGCATATACTTGTCCTACCAAAGAAACATGTTCTTTCTGCCATCTCCGGCTACAATGAGACCGAGAACGGAGCGCTTATTGCCCATATTTTCGGTGTCATAACAAAAATAGCCGAACAGCAGGGACTGACGAACGGTTACCGCGTTATCACCAACTGCGGGGATGACGGGGCCCAGTCGGTGAAGCATCTGCATTTCCACCTGTTGGGCGGAAAACAGCTCAGCGGGACAATGTGCTGAGAGGAGACGGAACATGGAAGAAAAGGTCCTGACCCCGAATGAGGGTAAAAATGTTTTGCGTACCGTGGACGGGGTTAATTATGAAAGATATGCCCTTAAGACCCGGTTTGTAAATATCGGCGACGATTATATAGACGTGCTCCGTGAATACGCTCTTCCTTATTACAGGGAGGGGGATATGATCTCCATAAGCGAAAAGATAATTGCCCTGTGCCAGAAGAGAATAGTTTACCGTAAGGACATTCATCCCGGGTTCTGGGCAAAACTGCTTTGTCGGTTTGTCCACGTGACCCCAGCCGGTCCCGGTGCCGGTACTCCGTACAAAATGCAACTGATAATAGATATCTGCGGTCTTCCCCGGGTTCTGTGGGCTGCCTTTTGCTCCGGCGTGACGAAGATATTCGGTAAAAAAGGGGTTTTTTACGATGTCTGCGGTCATGAAGTGGACGGAATAGACGGACTTATTGATTATGATATATCCTATAAGGAGTACTACGACTACGGCATACTTAATCCCGTAAATCCCTCCGGCGTCTGCAATGAGATCTACAATACCCTGGGAATAAAATGCATGATAGTCGATGCCTGCGATATTTCCGTGAAGGTTCTCGGCAAGTGTGACGCAGTTACCGACAGCGATGAGCATCTTGCGGAAATTGTAAGAGATAACCCTGCGGGTCAGGACGATCAGTGTACGCCTCTGATTCTTGTAAGGAAGGTTCAGGACTGATATTTTTATCGGAAAGGACGGAAAATGACCGGAAAAAAACTTGTCTCTGTCACAGTCAGAATTCTGTTTTTAACTCTGGCTTGTCTCCTTGCTTTCTGCGGTTGTGCCACAGATATGGCAGCACCCGCGGCAGTTGAGGTGCGGTTGGATACTTCCGAATATAAATTTACCGATAAGCAGCAGACTTTGTCGCTTTCCGCCGCCGTTTATCCTCTTGAAACAGAGGATAAAACGGTGATGTGGATGAGTTCCGACCCGTCTGTGGCGACGGTGGATGCGGCGGGAAATGTTACCCCTGTGTCCAACGGCTACGCCATGATCACGGCACGGGCAGGAAACGGCGGCGCAGTCGGCTGCTGCGTTATTGAGGTTGCTCTTCCTCCGGAATATGTTTCCGTAGAGGGCATACTTCTGACGGACAACACTCTTTCCTTTACCGAAAGGGGACAGACCGCGCTTCTTTCCGCTTATGTCTGGCCTGAAAATGCCACTGATAAAAGTATTATATGGTCTTCCTCCGACCCCGAGGTCGCACAGGTGGATACCGAGGGTAATGTCACCGCTCTTGCGCCGGGTCGTGCCGATATCGTTGCGACTACCGCGGACGGTTCATTTTCCGCGATATGCTCCGTGACCTGCGATATTTTTGTCGCGATGAAGGATGTTAATTTCTCAAGGACTTCTTTCACCTTCCGGAACTCGGATGATGAACTGATCCTTACCCCTGTCTGGGAACCTCTGAATACTACGGAACGGGGTCTGATATGGGCTTCGACAAATGAAAAGGTTGCCACAGTTGACCCCGAAACCGGAGTTGTGACACCCCATAAAAACGGAACCGCTACCATATATGCCGTTTCCGAAAACAGAAAGAAGCAGGCGTATTGCAAAGTTACGGTCAACTTCACGATTTCCGCTGAGGGAATAACCCTTCCCGATCATGAAATATCTCTGGGGGAGGAAAATGCGACGTATGTCATAAAACCATCCGTCCGACCCTCCGATGCAAGTAATAAAAATGTTTTCTATACCTCCTCCGACGATTCCGTAGCGACCGTGTCAGCAAACGGAACAGTGACCGCCGTCGGCAACGGTGTGGCGGTGATAACGGTAACGACCGAGGACGGGGGCTTTTCCGAGACCCTTCTCGTCAATGTTCAGATGAGGATCCATCCGGAAAGCGTCAGATTTTCCCTGTATTCCCACAGTTTCTCCCGTAAAGGTGAAAAGATTAAGGTCCAGGTGACGGTCTATCCCGAAAACGCGTATGACAAGAGTTATACTCTTACCTCAGCCGATGAGAGTGTTGCGACGGTTTCCCAGGACGGTACCATTACAGCCGTCGGATACGGATATACTTCGATATATGTCAAGACCAATGACGGAGGAATAGCCGATACATTTTTTGTCATTTTCAACGCCCCCAAGGGCGATACCGAGCCCGATCCGGGGGAGAGCCCTGTCGTGCGCAAAGAAAAGCTTAAAGGAGTCTGGGTCGGTACGGTATCAAATCTTGACTTTCCGTCCAGACAGGGGCTTAGCGCAGACAAACTGAAGGAAGAACTTGATGCTATTGTCACTACCTGCAAGGATGCCGGACTCAACGCGATATTCTTCCAGGTAAGACCCACATCGGACGCTTTCTATAAATCCTCCATATTCCCGTCCTCCACTTACCTGACCGGAAAACAGGGATCGGAGATCCAGCTTGACTGCCTTGAATATCTTATACAGAAGGCTCATGCGGCTAACATAGAGGTTCATGCCTGGATAAATCCCTACCGCATAGCTTTCGGTCATGATCTGACCGCTCTGTCCGAGGAGAATCCTGCAAGAAAGAACCCCGAATGGGTGGTTTTCTTCAAGGATAAGTCCGGAAACAAATCCATGTGGTACGATCCCGGTATTCCCGCCGTGAGACAGCTTATAACCGACGGAGTAATGGAGATAGTAAATAACTATTCCGTTGACGGTATCCACTTTGACGATTATTTCTATCCGTATGATACCAATGCTGCCGGTTTCAGCGATGATATTTCCTTTGCCCTGTATAATCCCGCCAATATGAGCCGTGCCGACTGGAGACGCAACAACAACGACAGTCTTATCCTTTCCATTCACAATGCCATAGAAAAGTCCGGAAGGAAAGTTGCTTTCGGAGTGGCTCCCTTCGGCGTGTGGGCAAAGAAATCATCCAACAGCCTCGGTACGGATATCCCGAATTCAAACGAATCCTACTACGCCATTTATGCCGATACCCGTAAATGGGTGCTCAGCGGCTGGCTTGACTATATCTGTCCCCAGGTATACTGGGAAACAACACACACCACGGCACCCTTCTGCCCCGTAGTGGACTGGTGGAATGAGCTTGTTTCCACCACGAAGGTGGAACTGTATATAGGAATGCAGATGGATTCGACCCAGAATAAATCCAAGCAGCCATATAAGACTTACGAGGAGCTGAAGCTTCAGGCTGATTATATTTCCTCCAAGAGCAATGTCAGCGGAGGTGTTTATTTCAGCTACAGGGATATAGCCGCAAACCGCTCAAACTGTGTCAAGGTGACCAAGGGTCTCTTTTCCGGCAGTTCTTCTACCGTGAAAAAAGCTTCTGATACACTGTTTCTTGCGGCAGATTCCCTGTCCGTTTCAAATGACACCCGGACTGCTTTTGTCCTGGGGGTCTCGGATCCGGAGTATCCGCTGTACGTTAATGGTGAACCTGTTACGACCCGTTCGACGACGGGGTACTTCTCGTACTATGCCACGGGGCTGAGTGTGGGTGACAATGTGTTCACCTTTACGCATAAAGGTGTGACAAAGATCTGGACCGTTACCCGGGCAAAGGCTTCGGTGTCCTCCGATACCATGAAATCTTTCGGTTTCGTGTCGGGTTCTTTTTCACCTCAGTATGATTATGCCAACGTTTCCGGAACAAAGTTGACCTTCTACTGTACTGCTCCGGCAGGAAGCACGGTGTACGCAAAAGTAGGGGATTATACTGTAAAAATGACCACCTCAGCAAAAGCACCTTCGGACGGAAGTTTTGTAAAAGCTTATTATGAAGGAACTTTCGTGTTGCCTGAGATCAGCGGCAATGCGGTGATCGGGACTCCGGTGTTCTATGCCGAGATGAAGGGACAGACGACCGCTGTAAAGGTAATGACCAATACGGTGGAAGTCATAAATGATCCCCGTTCGTATATCGTACGTATGAACTCCGACGGCTGCGACCTTGCCCCCACCAATGTGGCGAATACGGAAGATGAGTACAGAAAAACCTCTGCCGGCACCTGGGATACAGTTGTGAGCAAGGCCCGGGGCTTCGCCCTTCTGGGAAGTGGGCTGTATGTCAAGAACGGAACATATACAAGGGACGAAACTAAATCATACGCCCTTTCAGCCATATCAAACATAACCTTTACCCAGTCCGGAGACGGTAAAAAAACGGTTATGACACTTATCGGAACGGATAAGAATCTTTATTCCGTATGGGCGGAAAGGGATACGACCACGATAATGCTGTATAATGTCGGATACTGTCCCGAGCTTAAACAGATAGCATCAAACCCGCTGTTTTCCGGAATATCGGTCAAAGAGGTATCAAATACTTCGGTCCAGATAACTCTGACGCATAAGAAGTCCGACTTTACCTTCGGTTACAGTGCCGAACTGACGGATACATCCCTGATACTCAGCTTCCGCAATCCTATATCGATTTCTTCCGGATCCAAACCTCTTAAAGGGATCAAAATTATCGTTGACCCCGGACACAGCGATTCCACCGGATCGGTAAGCTTCTGGGCTGCGACCAATTATACCGAGGCTTATATTAATCTCACCATAAGCCGCCTCGTGAAAGCCAAACTGGAAGCCCTCGGTGCGACGGTTAGCCTCAGTCATAACGGGGAACAGAAGTATTCTCTTGATGAACTTATTTCCCAGATGAGAATGTCCGATCCTGATATGACCATTTCCCTTCATATGGACCATCCCGGACAAGGTAACGGGGTGAATCCCGTGAACAATAAAGGAGCAACCTCCTATTACTGTTACGGTGCGGGGAAACTGCTTTCGGACACGATGATAAAAACGTACGCTTCGAAAACAGGATTGAACATGAGGGGAAGCAAGGTCGGACGTTACAAGGTTGCCCGGCATATGCAATATCCTGCGGTTCTGTTTGAGATGGGCTTTATAAGCAATATATATGACTTTGAATGGTTTGTTGCCGATGGTGGCTTTGACGCTGCCGCACAGGCTGTAACAGACGGTATTCTCGCATATTACAAGGCCCAGAGCTGAAAAGAATAAATCATTATTTCCCGACGGAGCGGCTCAGATCCTCCGCCGGGAAATTTTATTATTGCCGATTTATCGCAATAAAAAGAACATACCGCACCTTTTTCTCAGGCTATATCCGCGGGCAGGCCGAGATTATCCCGGGTACGGAATTTCAAAGGCGGTTTTCCCGGTAACACAATCCGGGGTCTGTCATAATATGGGTAGTGAGGGCGGCGAAAACCGCAGCCCCGGAAGTGGGAAAACGGCTCTGCCGTATACTTACCAAAGGAGGATCTATCCATGGGCAATAACTATATTTTCTGGACTCTGCTCATTGCTGCTGTTATCGTTTACAGTGTAGCCGCTAATAATTGCTGCGGTTGCGAGAATAACGGATGCGGTTGCAACAACGGCTGCGGCTGCAACTGAACGTAAAAGTTAAGGTTCGAAATATCCGTGATCCGTCTCCGTGACGGTACGGGTCATAAAGGTGCGGAACTTTACAGATGTTCCCGCATTGGACGAAGGGGGAAGCGTGTGCTTCCCCCTTAAGGCTGCATTTTATTCCGTATCCGTGCATATATTTTCATGACAAAGGATCAGGCACGGAAAGGATTGTGATATATAATGACAGATTTCAGACCGGAAGGTTTTTATCCTCCCGCTCCGTATTCAATGGCTGCGGTACAAAGGGCTATGACAGATGGAAGAACTCTCGAAGGAAAGGTGAAACTGTGTGACGGGGAGCATAATCTGATAGTTGATCTGGGTATTCCGCATCTGAGAGCCGTTATACCCAGGCAGGAAGCCGCTCTCGGAATAGCCGACGGGTCTGTGCGGGATATAGCAGTATTGAGCCGGGTAAACAAGACCTGTTGTTTTTCAGTTAAAAGTATTTCCCATACAAGGGACGGGGATGTGGCGATCCTGAGCCGTGTCGATGTGCAGAAAAAGGCTTTGGAGTATATGCTGAACAATTTGCGCCGTGGAGATGTGGTTGACGCAAAGGTGACTCATATGGAGCCTTTCGGAGCTTTTGTTGATATAGGTTGCGGTATTGTGGGTCTGATGAGTATAGAAAATATTTCTGTTTCCCGGATCAGTCATCCTTCGGACAGATTCAGTGTGGGGCAGAACATCCGCGCAGTGATAAAGGATATAGACCCTTCCGCCGGAAGATTTACCCTTTCCCATAAAGAACTCTTGGGAACGTGGGAACAGAATGTGTCATCCTTCAGTGCAGGGCAGACCGTTTGCGGGTGGGTCCGCAGCATAGAAGATTATGGGGTTTTCATTGAGCTTACGCCTAATCTTGCGGGGCTTGCTGAGTTGAGGGAGGGGCTTCCGGAGATGGTTGACGGAATGAGAGCAACGGTCTATGTAAAAAGCATTATCCCGGAAAAGATGAAAATAAAGCTGAATCTTGTGGATGTTTTCCCTTCGGACGGGGAAAAGGCGGAGTTCCGGTATTTTGAAAAAAGAGATCATATAAAGGGTTTTACATATTCCCCGGGATGTTGTCCGAAAATCATTCAGACTGTTTTTTCCTGACTGTATTCGGAATCAGATGTATTTCCCCGGCGCCGGCAGCGGACGGTCCGTATGGACCG
>ERZ779889.940-NODE-940-length-32559-cov-13.303193_pt1 | contig 32559 bp, 28 predicted proteins | sample MGYA00511030_ERZ779889 | MGnify/ENA primary metagenome ERZ779889 (study PRJEB29588, sample SAMEA2160616) | human gut metagenome | biome: human gut; feature: human-associated habitat; material: faeces | place: Denmark | collected 2008/2010 ... | reverse complement strand
AAAGGACCAAAAAATCGCCCAAAGCACACACGAAAACGGATACATCAAGCCAAGACAAACTTTTTGGAGAAATTCAAAACAGCTTCTAAATTAAGATGCGTTTTTTCTTGTAGTTGGAGCGGAAGTCTTTCGGCGATACCATTTTCTTCTTTTTGAAGATGCGGTTGAAGTTCGAAAGGTTATTGAAGCCGGATTCGTAACAGATTTCGGCGATGCTCATGGTGGTGTCTACCAACATGCGCAGGGCATATCCCAACCGGATGTCGGTGATGTAGTCTTGGAGGGTTTTGCCTGTGCGGAGCTTGAAGAAACGGCTGAACGATACTTCAGTCATGCCCACCATATCCGCCAGTTGCCCCAATCGGATTTCTTCTTTGTAATGCTGGTTGATGTAATCTTGTACCTTTTGTACCCGTCGGCTATCTGAGTGTTGCTTGATTTTGGCAAAAGATGAACTGGACAGTATGCGGGCTTCATCGGTGAACATGGACAGTTCATACAATAAGGTAAGAAAGCTGGTTACGGCGTAGAATCCCTTTGTATCAGGCAATTTGTCGAGTATGGAATAGACTTTCATGATGGCGGTAGTTGGGAAACAGATGCCGTTTTGTGCTTTGTCAAACATCTTGGAAACGCGGTCGAACTGATTTGTGGCAAGCAAGGTCTTCATGAATTGGGGCGAGAACTGGATGGTGATTTCGCGTACATCCGTGCTCTTGCACTCATGTTGTTCCCATACATGCTCCAAGTCGGGGCTGGTGATTAACACCAGGTCGTAATCGCCGATAACTTCTGCCGAGTCTCCCACGATACGCAATACGCCGGATGCATTGATTACGAAGTTCAATTCGAACTCCTTGTGACAATGCATCGGATAAGTGAACTCGCTTTTCCTTCGGTCTGCAATGTAGAAGCAGTCTTTTTCCGAAAGAGGGGTAATTTCGCGGATGACGTTTTTGTCTTGTACTATCATGGTCTTAAATTTATTAATTTGTTAATGTGTTAATTCGTTAATGTGACAATGTGTTAATTCCTTAATGTGACAATGTGTTAATTTGCTAATGAGCCAATGCATTCTCACATTCTCACATTGACACATTTTCACATTTTCACATTGGCACATTCGAACTATAGTCCGATTGATTCTTTACTCCTTGTATATCTCGTTGGATGATGTCCTCGGTGAAAAGCCGGGTCAGTTCTTCCCACGTCAATACGGTGTCGGGCTGGAATTGTGCCGACTTTGCATAGCGGAGCAGGGCGGTGCGGAACTGGTTTCCTTCGGGTGTGCCTTTAATGGCATTGAGGTCGGTGGTGCAGACCAGAAGCTTTCCTTTTCCGATGCGGAACTCGAAGACGATACCCAGTTTGTGGTTCCGTTCGATGTTATCAATGACTTGCACTACGGGGCGGTATGCCTCGTCTGTGTGGTTCAGTATCATCGGACGCGAATTCCGGGTGATGCTCCACCATTGCCAGTCACTATGCTCTTCGGTAGGGAAGTGGCGGAATAAGGGGTGTGCGGGATCTGCCAATATCGACATCGTACCCGGAGAAACCTCTTTGCCTGCATTTTCCGATATGGTCTTGAACATGGCATAGTTCCAATAATCGGGTGTGAACATGCCTCCTACGCTTTGTTTCCCGATGTCCTTGTGGCGGGGAAGCAAGAGTACGGTTTCTCCCTTTGCCAGCTTGGCTTTCACCTGCTTGTTAAGTAGGGAGTCGACGTAAACTCCCTCCGTGTTTTCCTGCTCTTCGGGGTACACCCACAGGTGGTAATAATTGTGGTATGTTCCTGTCTGCAAGTTCAGGGTCAGGCGTTGCGCGGTCTTCAGTTCGTTGAGGGGAAGCTCGATGTTTCCTATGGGAGTGACATTTCCTTGCGGTGCGGAGCAGGAGAGTGTGCCTTTCTTTTCCCACGTCCCGTCATCCGATATCAATTGCCAGCGGATAGGGGTGTTCCAGTCGTTTTCTTCGTAATTCGAAAGGGCTACACGTACCTGAAGGGTTTGGGTGTTCCGCCAGCAGAAGTCTTTCATCTCTGCCAGAGGGACTACCGGAGCACAGAAGCCGTAGAAGGTTTCGGGGTCTGTGATGCCTTTGGTTTCCATGAAGGCGTCTAATATGCCTACCAGTGCCGAGCCTTGTCCGGGATAGTCCTGCAGATCGAGCATTTGGAAACCTCCGAAGCCGGGTGTGCGCAGGGCATATTCGATATCGGCTTTGTAACATGCCACAGAGAAATGTCCCGTAGCACGATGGAAAGCTTCGGCTTGGTCGTATAGGTGATTTTCTTTTAGCCGGTTACGGAATATTTCCAGATTGTATGGATACAGCACGCCTCTGTATTTCGCAATTTGCTGGTAGTCCGGGTATATCTGGAACTGGCAGGTCTCGTGTCCCACTACGGGACGGGGACACCGGGCGATGGCTTGTGCATAATTGGCGGTTGTATTGGGACGGGTGTTGTTCAGGATGCCTCCCTTTTCTGCATCCACGTATGCGAAGGAAGAACGTACATGAGTCGAATATCCTTCGCCTCCGCCTACCCGGCACGTTACGAAGAAATCTTCTCCCTTTTGTGGTCCCATCCAGCCTAAGTAGTTGTTTGAGCCAAAGCAATACAGATGCCGAGGGGCTTTCCGACGGAAATCGGAAAGCCATTCGCGCATGACTTCCACTTCGCCGTTCAGTTCATTCCCCAAGCCTAACATCATGAACGAAGGATGATTGCCCAACCAGTCGAGCAACATGTCGCCTTCCCGCTTCAAGAAAGAGTTGAGGCTTGTGTTCTTCCGTTCGATTTTTCCCCATAGGGGCAATTCAATCTGGAAATAGATGCCTTCGATGTCGGCGGCTTTCAAGGCTGCTTCGGGTGGAGTGTACGAGTGGCACCGGTAATGGTTGATGCCGTACCGCTTGGCGGTTTGGAACACCTTGCGCCATGCGTCCACGTCCATCGGGGCATAACCGGTAAGGGGGAATACGCATCCGTCATGCTTGCCCCGGAGGAATATTTTCTTGTCATTTAATACGAATTGGGTGCCTTCGGTACGGAAATCGCGCATGCCGAAATCCACGCTCTGTTCATCGTGCGTATGGTCTGTATCGAGGCTGACGCGAAGCCGGTAAAGGGCAGGATGGAATTCGCTCCAAAGCAGGGGTGAGTCTCCCATGTCGAGGGTAAGGGTAAACGAGGTAGGTCCGGGCTGGAGCGGAATCTTCTGTTCCAAAGTGGGGAGGACATGGTTTTCGGGGGTATTCCATGCGTTGCCTTCAATGCGTATGGTAGCGTCTTCATACCGTTCGGTATTGACGGTCAGTTTCACGAGGGCACGTTTCCGGATGAACGAGGGATACACTTCCACCTTATTTATATAGGCTTCATCACGGGCTTCGATGCCGAACCGTCCCAAGATGCCGTTCCAATTGGTTTGGGTGGCATCGCTCCAGGCGTGCGAGCCTTGTATCTCTTTGGGCACAGAGGTCTCGGAATTATCTATCCGGATGGCGATGTGGTGATTTCCCGATGCGAGGGGAGGAAGCTCATACTCGTGCGGAGCATACAGATGGGTCAGGCTCCCGATGCTGTCTCCGTCTATCCAAAGCGTGCTGGGCTTGGTGCGTTCCATAATCAGGCGGAGCTTCTTTCCGGCAAAGCTTTCGGGCAAGGTGAAGTCGCGTTCGTAGGTGACTTGTCCGCTATACGAATAGAGCCTTGTCAACTGAGCCGTAGCATAGGGAGCTTGTGCCGGCTTGCCCAATTTGTTTTCATCGGTACTGCCCGGAAGCCGGCAAGTGCCTAACGAGCTTTCCCAGGTGCCCGATAGGGGAAGGAAGGCTCTCTCTTGTGCTTGTGCGCACAAAGCGCATAGCATGGTTGCGAGGAATAGAGAAATTTGTTTCATAAAGCCATTGCTCTTGGTTCACCGCAGAGTACACGAAGGCTCACAAAGGTCTTTAAATGAAAATCAGAACTGAAAACTTGAAATTATTCCCTCTGTGAGGCTCTGTGTCCTCTGTGGTGAATAATTTCATAAATCTGTGTAATCTGTGGTGGGAAAATCATTTGCCATATTTCGCCTTGATGCCCGGCAGTTCTTTCCGGATATCGGCGATACGCGTGGCGTCGCTGGGGTGTGTGCTCATAAACTCGGGTACAGACCCTCCGCTTCCTGCCGACATCTTTTGCCAGAATCCGACGGCTACATCGGGATTGTACCCAGCCATGGTCATGAATACCAGCCCCATATAGTCAGCTTCCGATTCGTGTTTGCGCGAGAAGGGAAGCATCATGCCGTATTGTGCGCCGATGCCGTAAACCGTGCCTGCAACCTTTTGCACCGCAGCACTCTTGTCGCTTACCAGCGAATTGAGGATATTCGCACCATATTGCGCCATTACTTGTTGGCTCAGGCGTTCATTGCTATGCTTTGCTACGGCATGTGCCACTTCATGTCCTACCACTACCGCCAGTTCGTCATCGGACGAGACCAGCTTCATCAGTCCTTCATAAACTACAATCTTTCCGCCCGGCATGCAGAAGGCGTTCACTTGCGGGTCTTGTATGAGATTGAATTCCCAGGCGAAGTTCTGGATTTCCGATGCCATGCCGTTCGCGCGCAGGTAGGCTTCGGTGGCGGAGGCTATCTTTTTCCCTACCCGTACCACCATGGCGGTTTGTGCGGCATTGGCTGATTTCTTAGCCGACTTGATATAGTCGTTGTATTGGGTAAGACTGGAGGACAGCACTTCGCTATCCGATACCAAAAGCATTTGCTTCCGTCCGGTCAGTGGGACGGTAGAGCAGCCTGCCAGCAGGAGGGCGGCAAGCCAAACAAAGGTTAAGTGTAGCCGTTTCATCATTCGTATAAGATTTGTTAAGGCAAAGATACGAATTCCATTGACTATTTTCACTTTTATGAGGCAGTATTTTCTTTTTAAGGGTAAATCGTAAATGAAAAAGATAATACAGTATCATTCGCATTGGTGGAATATGCCTACTTTTGCATTGATATCATTTAAAACAACTCATCATGAAAAACATGAAAGCTAAAGTCTTATTAGTTGCCGGAGCTTCGCTTTTCGCTTCCGGTGTATGGGCGCAAGAGCAACTTGTGCGCCTCTCTACTCCCGAAACCTCGCTGGTGATTGATGCACCGCAAGGGGGAGAATTGAAATATGTATATTATGGTACGAAGCTGGACGATGCGGACCTGAAACAGATTGATGCGGTGCGTACGTGCAATCATGCCGCTTATCCGGTGTATGGAATGAATACTCCGGCAGAAACGGCGCTCTCGGTATGCCATGCCGACGGGAACATGTCAACCCAGCTGGTGGTGGAAAGCGTGGCTACGACCGATGGGGATAAGACAAAGGAAGTTTCTGTCCGCTTGAAAGATAAGGTGTATCCATTTTATGTCAACGTATGTTACCGGGCTTATCAGGATGTGGACATCATTGAGACCTGGACCGAAATAACGAACGAAGAAAAGAAACCCGTAGTGCTCAACCAGTTCGCTTCGGCTTACCTGCCCATCCGCAGGGGCAATGTATGGCTCTCCAGCCTGTATGGTTCGTGGGCGAACGAAGGGCGTTTGGCTCAGGAACCGTTGGAGCCGGGCATGAAAGTGATAAAGAACAAGGACGGGGTGCGCAATTCGCATACGGCACATGCCGAAGTGATGTTCTCGCTCGACGGCCGTCCACAGGAAAACGTAGGGCGGACCATTGGTGCGGCACTTTGCTATACAGGAAATTATAAGCTCCGTATTGACACCGATGATAGCGAATACCACCAGTTCTTTGCCGGTATCAATGAAGATAATTCCATGTATCATTTGCAGAAAGGCGAAACGTTCAAGACTCCGGTGCTTGCCCTTACTTATTCGGACGAAGGGTTGAGCGGAGCCAGCCGGAACTTTCACCGCTGGGGACGCACTTATAAGCTGGCGCATGGAGACAAGCCTCGCAAAATCTTGCTCAATAGCTGGGAAGGTGTTTACTTCGACATCAACCAGCAAGGCATGGAACAGATGATGGCGGACATCGAATCAATGGGCGGCGAATTGTTTGTGATGGATGACGGATGGTTCGGAGGCAAGTACCAGCGCAATACCGATAATTCTTCGTTGGGCGATTGGGTGGTAGATACCCGTAAGCTTCCTGAAGGCATTGAGGGATTGCTCCGTGACGCAAAGAAACATCATGTGGGATTCGGTATCTGGATAGAGCCGGAAATGTCGAATACTACGAGCGAATTCTACGAGAAGCATCCCGAATGGATAGTGAAAGCTCCCCAGCGCGACCCGGTATTGGGACGTGGCGGAACGCAGGTTGTACTTGACCTCGGCAATCCCGAAGTGCAGGATTTCGTGTTCGGCGTGGTGGATGACCTGATGAGCAAGTATCCCGAAATCGAGTATATCAAGTGGGACGCCAATATGGCGATTATGAACCACGGTTCAAATTACCTGACCCATGATAACCAGAGCCACATGTACATCGAGTATCATCGTGGCTTCGAGAGTGTATGCAACCGTATCCGTGCCAAATATCCTGACCTTACTATCCAGGCTTGTGCCAGCGGCGGAGGACGTGCCAACTGGGGGTACTTGCCTTGGTTCGACGAGTTTTGGGTGAGCGACAATACCGATGCCCTCCAGCGCATTTACATGCAATGGGGCACCTCGTATTTCTTTCCGGCGATTGCCATGGCGTCCCACATCAGTTCGGCTCCCAATCATCAGGTCTTCCGTACCGTTCCTATCAAATACCGCATCGATGTGGCGATGAGCGGGCGTCTGGGCATGGAAATCCAGCCAAAGAACATGACCGAGGAGGAGAAGGAGATTTGCCGGAAGGCAATAGCCGATTACAAGATGATTCGTCCCGTGGTGCAGTTCGGGGACATCTACCGTTTGGTTTCTCCCTACGACCGCTTGGGGGTGGCGTCTCTGATGTATACTTCGCCCGAGAAAGACAAGGCGGTATTCTATTGGTGGAAGATGGAAACGTTTTATAACCAGCATTTGCCACGTGTGCGCATGGCAGGGCTCGACCCGGCGAAGATGTATCGGGTCAAAGAGTTGAACCGTATCGATAACGAGCCTCTCCCGTTCGAGGGGAAAGCGTATTCGGGCAAGTTCTTGATGGAAAACGGCTTGGAAATCCCTTACACGCATAAGGTGGACTATCACAAGCTGAATGATTATGCCAGCCGGGTGCTGTATCTCGAAGCGGAATAAACGGGCGCATAATCCGTTGAGAATGGATGCTTTAACCTGCTTAAGGTAGTTTCATGCCAGTTTAGATATACTGAAACTTTAGTTTTATCATGCTGAAACTTTTGTTTAAATGCACTGAAACTAAAGTTTCAGTATATCTAAACCGGGTATGAAACTTGTCGCGCTTTCCTGCCGTCCTGCCTGTTTACGGATGAAAGTGTGCAAGGCATCCATCACCTATTTAAACACGTGACTACTTTTAGAAGCTGTTTTGAATTTCTCCAAAAAGTTTTTCTTGGCTTGATGTATCCGTTTTCGTGTGTGCTTTGGGCGATTTTTTGGTCCTTTTCGCTCCTGTTCTTCGTCAGATAGCCCGCTATCTTCCTCATCACAGAAGCGAAAATGCCTCAAAAACTCATCCCAAATCATCGCACGATAAATTCAAAACAGCTTCTAAATAGATTATTGTTTTCCCATAAATCGTATGTTTATGATATGATTCTGAAGAAAAAGATTTTGTATATCAGAAAGAAAAGATTATTTTTTGCCTTATGAAAAGGAGGAAAAATAATGGGAGCCGTTATTGTGTCTGTGATGGTGATAGCTATTGCCAGTTTGGTATATTTTCATTACCAAGATAAAAAGGAAGCGCAAAATCAGGTGATGTCTCAACCGATCAGAAATACGCCATTATCAGTTTGTTAGCATTTCTTCAAGGTGCTTCGCCACAAAGTGCATTTAATGATGAGGCTAACAAGATAGTTCAATCAACCATTTCATCTTTAGGACTGACCAAGGAAGAGGCTGAAAAACATATTAAAGCCTCTATGAAGCGTAATCCGGATCAAGAGATAGATAAAATCATGCATGCTTTAAAAGAGATGCAAAATCCTGATAGCATTACTGACCTTCAACGTAAATGTATGAGGATAGCTGAAATTTCCGGACAGGCGGAAATGATTGAAGTGGTTAAGAATATATTTGAGGAGATTCGTTCGAAATGAGATTTCTAATGTCATTGAGGAATGAGATATTCCATTTATATTTTAAACGGTATGAAATTGTGCATTTTTTATGGTACACATTGCCAGTGTCTTGTCATGCCGGATTTCAGTGTTACGCTGGATTTGCAATCCAGCGTAATCCTACGTGCGGAATCGTAGGTTGGTGAAGTCAATTGTAATCCGCTTCATCAGCAGAGGGGTTCGGATTGCAAATCCGGCGTAACGGGTACCTCCGCTAATGATAGAAAATCCGTGTAATCTGTGGTGAAGCTCCTTACTCCAGATTCCGGTATTGCTTGGGCGACATGCCGGTGTAGCGCTTGAAGTATTTCCCGAAGAACGAGATGTCGGCGAAGTTCAGCGAGTAGGCTATCTCTTGGATGGTCAGTTCGGTGGACTTCAGTTTGGCTTGCGCGTCTTTGATGACAAAGGCGGAAATGATGTCGGTCAGGGTTCTTCCTGTAGTTTTCTTGACGGTAGTGCTCAGGTGTTGGGGAGAGAGGTGCATCTTGTCGGCATAAAAAGAGATGTTCCGCTCGGTCTTGTAGTTTTCTACCACGATACGTATCAGTTCTTTTACGATTTCCTGGCTTCGGGTATAGGGTTGTCCTTCTTTTTTTACCGGTTCTTGCTTATTAATATTCCCCAATTCAATAATCAACCCAGTCAGGATAAGCGGGAGTTGTTCTTCTCTTACCAATGTATTGTTTTGGTGTTTTGCCTTTATCAGCATTTTGAAATAGTCGCGGAATACTTCAGCTGTTTTCGGTTCGAGTTCTATAACCGGTTCTTCCAAGATAGAAGGAGCATACTGGATAGTATTCGAAAACAGGAACGGATGTTGGATAAGCGTAGAAGAAAATCCGACAAAGGCGAACCGGCAATCGGGAGTGTTCTCTGCTATTTGCACGAACTGGTCGGGATAGACAATGGCTATGGAATTTTTCTTCAGCTTGTATTTATTTATATGTATTGTGATGTCGCATTGCCCTCTGATGCAAAGCAGGAACAAGCATCCGGGTATTTGGGCAGGGATGGCGAAAAGCTTTTTAATGTTGCCTATTACGTCAATCCCTGCAATGAAATTCGTATCAGAAGGAATAGAAGTTAATGAGTATATTTGTTTCATTGTTGCTCTTTTCAACTTTAAGGGAACTTGGCAAAATCAGATATTTATTGGGCTTTCAAATTCTTTACCAGCCACTCTGATGCCATGGATGCAGCGTACGGAAGGTTAGTGCCAAAACCGTGGTTTTCTCCCGGTATCAGAATGATTTCGCTATTTTTCATTACTTGATGGAACCTTTCTCCGTATGTGTAAGGCACTACACGGTCATCCATGCCATGTATGATAAGTGCAGGACCTTCGTATTTTTGTGCTGTTTCGTATATGGGAAGTGTAATGGCGGTTTGAATAAAATTCCTGCCCAATTTATGTCCTGATGGCATTGTGACATATTCAGGTGCATGCCACGGGTCATACATCGCTCCCATTGTATTTCCTCGTAAGGCATCATCACGTAATACAGCTGCAGGTGCCATAAGCACGACACTTTGGATTTCATTGCCCAATTGTCCGGCGGTCATTGCTGATACGACGCCACCTTGTGAATGCCCTAATAGGGATATGCTGGATGTTTGCGGCAAGCTATGTGCAAAAGCGATTATCGACAAGGCATCTTCTATTTCGTTAGGGACGGTCATATTGACAAAATCGCCTTCGCTTTGTCCGTGGGCGTTAAAGTCGAAACGTAATGCGCCTATGCCTGCATTTACCAGATTATCGGCTATGGCGCGCAATAACGGTTCGTTTTGGTTTCCGGTGAAACCATGGCAGATGATTACAACGGGGCATTTTTCTCCCTTTTTCAAATCAGGCAATTGCAGATGTGCGGCAAGGCGTCCTATTGCCCCTTTGATGTAGAATGTAGAATCGGTCTGTGCCTTTGCGGTGATAGCGCAAAAAAGGAGGGCTATCACACTAAAAAGTTTTATTTGTTTTTTCATATATATGTATTATATAGTTATCTTCGCTTCTTACCTCCGAAGAAATACCTGACTCTTCTCAGGATTTTCACTCCGGTCATTACTCCGTCGTATGCGGCGATGCCCATATTGATATGTTGCATCATCCCTTCGAATTTGTTTTTGCTTTCTTGTGGTGCAAAAAGCTGGTGCGCCAAGTGTTGCATACGCTCCTTGGATTGCAAGACTTCTTGCTTTTTATTCAGGCGTTGTTGCCTGATTGTATCTAATGTATAATAAGGTTGTTGTGTATTCATTGTTGAGGTTTGTTAGAGTCGTCAAGGAATAAACGTGCAAGGAAATTGACCATTGGCTGGAATATCAAAGAGACGCGGAAATGGTAAACCAGCCATGCGATAAGAATCAGGATAGCACCCACAATGGCAAATCCTGCTACCATTCCTACTTCTGTGGCAAGGACATAAACCAGCATGAAAGAGAAATAGAACAGAGCCATGACTCCCAATGCTACCAAGATGAATATCAAGGTAAGCGTAGAGAGCAGGACGGTTAGTTTCTCAATGGTTTCCAGCTTGAGGTATTCCCCTTGCAATTCAATGTATTTCCTGAATTCCTTGAACAGGTCTTGCAGGTTATCAATGCTTTTATCGTTAGCGAACATAGTTTTTCGGTTTAAAAAAAGAGGGTGTGTTCGGATTTTGTCTGACACACCCTCCTACGGTTTTTGTGCAATCAGTCTGCATCTTTTACTTCCGATGCGATTTGGTCTGCCAAATCATCCATTTCTTCACGGGTCAGGCGGATGCCTTTCTTGCGCAATACTTCTGCGATTTTGCTACGTGTATCCGTACCTTTTTCCGGTGCGAACAGGATTCCGGCTACTGCTCCCAGCGCGATTCCGCCCAAGAATGCAGCTACAACATTTAATGCTTTCATATTAAACTATGTTTTAAAGTTACACAACCACAAATCTATGAATTTTTTGATAATAATGCTCGTTTTTTCAAAAGAATCTTCGAGAAAAAGCGGGAAACTCTGAATATTAACAGATTTTAATAGCAAGAGTAGGGAGATATTGCTACTTTTGCAAGCAAATAGAAACGATATATCATAGGAAGTTAAATTTATAAATTCAAAGAAAATGAAGAAAATCGTTGTATTAGGAATGGGATTGTGCGTAGCGTTGGCATTCTCTTCCTGTAAGTCGAGCGAAAGCGCTTATAAAAAGGCATACGAAAAAGCGAAACAACAAGAGTTGGCAGAAGCCGCTACTGCCAATGAGACTCCGGTAGAAACGGTCGCTCCTGTAGCTCCGGTTACGACTGCTCCCGTTACTTCCGAACCTGTAGCTCCCACGGCTCCGGTACGCGAGGAAAAGGTGGAACTGGTATCGGGCGACGGGCTGAAAGCATACAGCGTGGTATGTGGAAGCTTTGGCATCAAGGCAAATGCCGACGGCTTGAAGAGCGATATGGATAACGAAGGCTACAACGCAAAGGTGGTTTACAATGCCGAGAAGAACATGTACCGCGTCATTGTAGAATCGTATGACACGCACGAAGAGGCTTCTGCCGCACGCGATGCGTTCAAGGCAAAATATCCCGACCGGAAAGATTTCCAGGGCGCATGGCTGCTTTATGCGAAATAATTCCAATAGTAAATAGGTAAGAAAGAGTATTCAATATCACAGAATTAGAGCGGTATCCTGCGGGTTATCGCTTTTTTTTGTAATTTTGCACGCGAAATAAAGCAGACAAAACATGATGAAGATGAAAGGAATACTGGGGATGCTTGCGCTGGCGTTTCCGCTTTGGGTTTTTGCGCAAGAGAAAACCGTCCCTATCAAATATGGAGATATGGACCAATGGATTACACGGAAAATCCATGAATCGGGCATTATCGGGGGAGAGACCAAGTTGCTTTACGAAGTAGGCCCTACGAAAGAAATGGACGGGAATGAGCCTTACGTCAATCAGGGAGGCTCGCCCTGGGGAACTTCGAACGTGATGGCAAAGGTGATGGGAATCGTCAAGACCAATACCAGCGTCTATCCCGAACGCCGTGGAGACGGGTATTGTGCCAAGCTGGAAACGCATATCGAGAGCGTGAAGGTATTGGGGATTGTCAATATCACCGTGCTCGCTTCGGGCTCCATGTTTCTGGGAGACATGAAGGAACCGATTACCGGAACCAAAGAAGGAGAGAAAAACCTGAACATCGGAGTGCCTTTCACTTCTCGTCCCAAGGCCGTGCGCTATGATTATAAGGTGAAGATGTCGGGCGAGCCTCACCGTATCCGCCAGACAGGATTCAGCCGGAAGAGCACCGTAGAGGGACAGGACTGCGCCATCATGACCTGCCTGCTTCAGAAACGGACCGAAGACAAGGACGGAAATATTATCGCCAAGCGTGTCGGTACGGCGGTCGTGCGTTACGATAAGAACGAAGACTGGCACAACGGGGCGACTTATGAAATCAAGTACGGAGACATTTCGCATACCGCTTATTATGATGCCGAATTGATGAAGCTGGGCGTCGGGAATTATCATGCGCGCAACAGCAAGGGGGAAAGCCAATTGATTCAGGAAAACGGATGGGCGGCTCCCGGCGAAAAGCCTACACATCTGATTATCCAGTTCACTTCCAGCCTGGGAGGGGCGTATGTCGGCTCGCCGGGCAATACGATTTGGGTGGACAATGTATGCCTCGTATATTAAAAGGTATAACATATAGGTGGATGGCTCGATGCAGACAGGTGCATCGGGCCATCCAAGTATCTGGAGGAATCAAACACAGAAACGCCGTTTGTCTCCGTGCTTTTTGCTTTCTCTAAGAAGCTGTTTTGAATTTATCGTGCGATGATTTGGGATGAGTTTTTGAGGCATTTTCGCTTCTGTGATGAGGAAGATAGCGGGCTATCTGACGAAGAACAGGAGCGGAAAGGACCAAAAAATCGCCCAAAGCACACACGAAAACGGATACATCAAGCCAAGAAAAACTTTTTGGAGAAATTCAAAACAGCTTCTAAATTATTTCTCCGTGTCTTTGCGTCTCTGCGTTCGCTAAATAAATCCGTGCGTCCGGTATCTTTTTAAGTTTTATATAGAGAACAATACAGAATAAATTCGTATTTTTGCGCCGGTTATGAGTAGAATATTGGCTATTGATTACGGAAAGAAGCGTACGGGTATTGCGGTGACCGACCCGATGCAGGTCATCGCAAGCGGGCTTACCACCGTCCCTACGCACCAGTTGATGGACTTCTTGTTGGGCTATGTGCGGCAAGAAGCGGTGGAACGTATCATTATCGGACATCCCAAGCAGATGAACAACGAGGATTCGGAAAACATGAAACGTATCGTGCCGTTTATGAACCAGTTGAAGAAAAAGCTTCCCGACATGCCGGTAGAACTATACGACGAGCGTTTTACTTCCGTCTTGGCGCATCAGACGATGCTTGCCGGAGGGCTGAAGAAAAAAGACAGGCAAAACAAGGCTTTGGTGGATGAAATCAGTGCCACGATTATTTTGCAGTCTTATTTGGAGGCGAAGAGAGGATTGTAAATCTTTAAGTCCTTTGGTTTGTAAGTTTTTGAGTTAAATAACCCGATAATGAAGGGCTAAAGGACAAGGGAACTGACAAATTTGTCACGCTGGATTTGTAATCCGTATCATCAGCCATGGTTTCGGATTGCAAATCCGGCGTGACAATGTAACGGACTCAATAACTTAAAAAACTCAATAACTTAAGAACTAAATAACTCAACAACTTAAAAACTTAAGAACTAAATAATATGATTTTACCTATCTATGTATATGGACAACCGGTGCTCCGTCAGGAAGCGGAAGACATTACGCCGGATTATCCGAACTTGAAAGAATTGATTCAGAACATGTTTGAAACCATGGACCGTGCCGATGGGGTAGGGCTTGCCGCTCCTCAGGTGGGGCTGCCTATCCGGGTGGTGGTGGTTAACCTGGACGTATTGGCGGAGGATTTCCCCGAATACAAGGATTTCCGCCGTGCCTATATCAATCCGCATATCCTTGAAACGGGTGGCGAGCTGGTTTCGATGGACGAAGGCTGCCTGAGCCTGCCCGGCATTCATGAAAGCGTGAAACGTCCCGACAAGATTCACGTGACCTATCTCGACGAGGACATGAATCCGCACGACGAGTGGGTAGAAGGTTACTTGGCGCGTGTCATGCAGCACGAGTTCGACCATTTGGAAGGGACGATGTTTATCGACCATTTGTCTGCCCTTCGCAAGCAGATGATTAAAGGCAAGCTCAATGCCATGCTGAAAGGCAAGGCCCGGTGCTCTTACAAGGTGAAAACAGTCAAATGATCCGGAAGTTTCTATACATATTATATATAGGTGTGCTTTTCCCGATGATAGCCGGTGCCCAAATCAATACGGACCGGGTGATGACCATCGGGAAAAACGCGCTTTATTTTGAGGACTATGTCCTTTCCATTCAATATTTCAATCAGGTAATCAACGCCAAGCCCTATCTTGCCGAGCCTTATTTCTACCGGGGACTGGCAAAGCTTAATCTCGACGACTTCCAGGGTGCCGAAGCCGACTGTACGGAATCGATTGAACGCAATCCGTATGTGCCCAACACGTATCAGGTAAGAGGCATCGCGCGTATCCAGCAAGAGGATTACAAGGGTGCCATACAGGATTACGAGAAGGCGTTGACGTTCGACCCTGAGAATACCAGCCTGTGGCATAACTTGGCGTTGTCGCGGATGCGGGACGAAGACTATAAGGAAGCGAAAGCCGACTTGGATACGCTGATTCGGATTGCTCCCCGCTATATCGACGCTTACCTGATGCGTACGGAGGTCTCCCTAAAGCAGAAAGATACGCTCCAAGCCATGTCGGATGCCGACAGAGCCATCGAAATGGACCGCTATAATGCCGACACGTGGGCTTCGCGGGGCATGCTTTTCCTCCAGCGGAGCAAGTATGCCGATGCCGAGAGCGACCTGACCGAAGCCATACGCCTTTCGGTGCGCAATGCGGGCTTGTATATCAACCGTGCCTTGGCGCGTTATTACCAGAACAACCTGCGGGGGGCGATGAGCGATTACGACCTTGCGCTCGATATCGACAAGAATAACTTCATCGGGCATTACAACCGGGGCTTGCTCCGTGCCCAGGTGGGAGACGATAACCGGGCGATAGAGGATTTTGACTTTGTGCTCCAGATAGAGCCGGACAATATGATGGCGGTCTTCAACCGGGGATTGTTGCGCGACCGGACCGGCGATTATGCAGGAGCCATCAGCGATTACACTTCGGTGCTGGAAGAATATCCCAATTTCCTGGCAGGCTATCAGTACCGGGCGGAGGCACGCAAGAAGACAGGCGACCTGAAAGGGGCAAGTCAGGACGAGATGGTGGTGTTGCAGGCGCAGTTGGACATGCAGAACGGGAAAACTTCGCGTCAGACCGCTTCGGCAGACAAGACCCGCAAGAAGTCGGATAAGAACATGAACAATTACCGGAAAATCGTAGTCGCCGACAATGAGGAAGAACGTTCGAAATACAAGACCGACTATCGCGGACGTGTGCAGGACCGCAATATCACCATCCTTCCCCAGCCGATGTTTGTGCTGAGCTATTACGAGCGTCCGGAAGAGGTGAAGCGCCAAATCAATTATTCCAAGTATGTGGATGCGTTGAATAACCGGCATGTCCTGCCCCGCCAGTTGCTGATTACCAACAATGAGGCGTCGCTTACGGAAGAACAGGTCAAGCAGCACTTTGCGTCGATTGACGCCGAAACCGAGAAGATTGTAGCCGAGCCGGAAAATGCCCTGCATTATTTTGCCCGTGCCCTTGATTTCTACTTGGTGCAGGACTTCGATAATGCGTTGGCGGATTTGAACCGGACAATCGAAAGGGATTCTGTCTTTTTCCCGGCTTATTTCATGCGTGCGGCAATCCATTACAAGCAAATAGAATACCGCAAGCGCGATACCCAGTATGAGATAGAACAGCCCGACGACAAGAAGTTGCAGGTGCGCGCGTTGGATTACGCCATGGTCCGGGACGACTTGGACAAGGTAATCCAGCTGGCTCCCGATTTCGTGTATGCGTATTATAACCGGGGCAATATCTATGCCGTGATGAAAGATTACCGGGCGGCTCTGGTAGATTATAACAAAGCCATCGAGCTTGACCCGCGTTTCTCGGATGCGTATTACAACCGGGGACTTACCAATGTGTTCTTGGGCAATAACAATGAAGGCGTGCAAGACCTAAGCAAGGCGGGCGAGCTGGGCATCTTCTCGGCATACAGCGTGCTGAAGCGTTTCACTTCGGTAAAGGAAGATTAAAAGCTGTTTTGAATTTATCGTGCGCTGATTTGGGATGAGTTTTTGAGGCATTTTCGCTTCTGTGATGAGGAAGATAGCGGGCTATCTGACGAAGAACAGGAGCGAAAAGGACCAAAAAATCGCCCAAAGCACACACGAAAACGAACACATCAAGCCAAGAAAAACTTTTTGGAGAAATTCAAAACAGCTTCTAATTTTTTATTGAACACAGAGGCACGGAGGCACAGAGAAAAGTCGTCCTGTGTTACAAAAATGAAAAGCTCTGTGCCTCTGTGTCTCTGTGTTTGATAAATTAATCAGGCACAGATACGGATAATTAAAAAGTTTTGTTTATTTTTGCGGCTCATAAAAGACTAACATAAAAGACTATGATTAAGATAACTTTTCCTGATGGCTCTGTTCGCGAGTATAACGAAGGAGTTACTGGTCTGCAGATAGCAGAAAGTATCAGTTCTCGTCTGGCACAAGACGTATTGGCTTGTGGCGTGAATGGCGAAACAATTGATTTGACGAGACCCATTAACGAAGACGCGAGTGTGGTTCTCTATAAATGGGATGATGAACAAGGCAAGCATGCCTTCTGGCATACCAGTGCCCATTTGTTGGCAGAGGCATTGCAGGAACTTTATCCGGGAATCCAGTTCGGTATCGGTCCCGCTATCGAGAACGGTTTCTATTACGATGTAGATCCGGGAGACGGAGTGGTGATAAAGGAAAGCGACCTGCCCGCCATCGAACAGAAAATGATAGAACTGGCTGCGCGCAAGGAGCCGCTGGTACGCGCGAACATTGCGAAGGACGATGCGCTGAAGATGTTCGGCGAAAGAGGCGAGACATATAAGTGCGAGCTGATTTCCGAATTGGAAGACGGGCATATCACGACTTATACACAAGGTGCGTTCACCGACTTGTGCCGCGGCCCGCACTTGCCTTCTACCGCTCCTATCAAGGCTATCAAGCTGTTGTCGGTTGCCGGCGCTTACTGGAGAGGTCAGGAAGACCGCAAGCAGATGACCCGTATCTACGGCATTACCTTCCCGAAGAAGAAGATGCTGGACGAATATCTGGTGATGCTGGAAGAAGCCAAGAAACGCGACCACCGCAAGATTGGCAAGGAAATGGACTTGTTCATGTTCTCGGACATGGTAGGCAAGGGACTCCCGATGTGGTTGCCCAAAGGTACGGCTTTGCGTATCCGCCTGCAGGATTTCCTGCGCCGCATTCAGGCACGTTACGATTATCAGGAAGTCATGTGTCCGCCTATCGGCAACAAGCTGTTGTATGTCACTTCGGGACACTATGCGAAATACGGAAAGGACTCGTTCCAGCCGATTCATACGCCGGAAGAAGGCGAAGAATATTTCCTGAAGCCGATGAACTGCCCGCACCACTGTATGATTTACCGCAACAGTCCGCGTTCGTACCGCGACCTGCCTTTGCGTATCGCCGAATTCGGTACGGTATGCCGTTACGAGCAGAGCGGCGAGCTGCACGGATTGACCCGTGTGCGCAGCTTTACACAGGACGACGCGCACATCTTCTGCCGTCCCGACCAGGTGAAAGACGAGTTCCTCCGTGTAATGGACATTATCTCGATTGTGTTCAAGTCGATGAACTTCGAGAACTTCGAAGCGCAAATTTCCTTGCGCGACAAGGTGAACCGCGAGAAATACATCGGAAGCGATGAGAACTGGGAAAAGGCAGAACAGGCTATCGTTGAGGCTTGTCAGGAAAAAGGACTGAAGGCGAAAGTGGAATATGGCGAAGCTGCGTTCTACGGTCCGAAGCTCGACTTTATGGTGAAAGACGCTATCGGCCGCCGTTGGCAGTTGGGTACCATTCAGGTAGACTATAACTTGCCTGAACGCTTCCAGTTGGAATACATGGGTGCCGATAACCAGAAACACCGTCCGGTAATGATTCACCGTGCGCCGTTCGGTTCGATGGAGCGTTTTGTTGCCGTATTGATTGAACATACAGCTGGTAAGTTCCCGTTGTGGTTGACTCCCGACCAGGTAGCTGTCCTGCCGATTTCGGAGAAGTTCAACGAGTATGCCGACCAGGTTCGTCTGGAACTGAAGAAATACGACATCCGCGCGTTGGTGGATGACCGTAACGAGAAAATCGGCCGCAAGATTCGTGATAACGAAATGAAGCACATCCCATACATGCTGATTGTGGGTGAAAAAGAAGCCGCAAACGGTGAAGTTTCTGTCCGCAAGCAAGGTGAAGGCGATAAAGGAACGGTAAAAATCGAAGAATTTGCAAAAAATATTGCGGAAGAAGTTCATAATATGATAAATAAGTGGTAACTTTGCCACCGTTTTGCAAAAGCAGCCCTTGGCTTGCATGCATATAGAATAACAATAATTATAAAATAACAAACTAAAAGCAAACAAAGGAATAACGTATTTGAATGAAGAATGACAATTTGAAAGGGCAACATCGAATCAACGAACAGATTCGTGCCAAAGAAGTCCGTATTGTAGGCGATGATATTGAATCGGCTGTTTATCCGATAGCGCAGGCGCTGCGGATGGCTGAAGAACATGATGCTGATTTGGTAGAAATATCACCCAATGCTGTTCCTCCCGTTTGTAGAATTATTGATTATTCTAAGTTTCTTTACCAGTTGAAGAAACGTGCCAAGGAACAGAAGGCAAAACAAGTGAAAGTCAATGTGAAAGAAATCCGGTTCGGACCTCAGACCGACGACCACGATTATAATTTCAAGTTGAAACATGCCATTGGCTTTTTGCAGGGAGGTGATAAAGTAAAAGCTTACGTGTTCTTTAAAGGACGTTCCATTCTGTTTAAGGAACAGGGTGAAGTGCTTTTGCTCCGTTTCGCAAACGATTTGGAAGACTATGCGAAAGTAGAACAGATGCCCTTGCTGGAAGGCAAGCGTATGACGATAGCGCTGGCTCCCAAGAAACCGGGCAGCACGAAGAAAGCTGCTCCGAAGCCTGAAGCGCCGAAAGAAGAGGCTTCTGAAAACGAATGAAAAAGAGTGCGTAACGTGCCGGTATAGTACGTTGCCACAGTTAATAATAATAAATTAAAAATTAAACAAGATGCCAAAAGTAAAGACTAACTCCGGTGCCAAAAAAAGATTCGCTCTTACCGGAACGGGTAAAATTAAGAGAAAGCACGCTTATCACAGTCACATTCTGACTAAGAAAACGAAGAAGCAAAAAAGAAACCTTTGCCATGCTGGTTTGGTAGATAAAGCAAACTTGGCTGCAGTTAAGGAACTTCTTTGCCTGCGTTAATCTTAACAAAGCGTAAACGTATCATTTAAATTATTAACCGAGTGCATTAGCTTTAAGTCCGGGTGAAAAATATCGGCGCTAACATTCAAAAAAGAATTAAAAACTATGCCAAGATCAGTAAATCACGTTGCTTCAAGAGCAAGAAGAAAGAAAATTTTAAAGTTAACCAGAGGTTACTTTGGTGCAAGAAAAAATGTTTGGACCGTTGCCAAGAATACATGGGAAAAAGGTTTGACGTATGCATACCGTGACCGTAAGAACAAAAAACGTAACTTCCGTGCATTGTGGATTCAGCGTATCAATGCGGCTGCACGTCTGGAAGGCATGTCTTACTCTCAGTTGATGGGTGCATTGCACAAAGCGGGTATCGAAATCAATCGTAAGGTATTGGCAGACTTAGCTATGAATCATCCCGAAGCTTTCAAGGCGGTGGTTGAGAAAGTGAAAGTCGCTTAATGCAATAAAAGTTTAGTGATTATTTAAAAGGGCAGCTCTTGCAAAAGGGTTGCCTTTTTTAGTTGATTGAACACAGAGGCACAGAGACACGGAGACATAATTTATTTTTCAATGTACGATTTGCTATTTCAAGGATTTAATTGTACTTCGTAAATTGTAAAATCGTAAATATAGTCAATCAGAAATGGATTGCGAAAAATCCGTTAATCCTTTCTATTGAACACAGAGGCACAGAGGCACGGAGAAATAAATATATAGAGAAGGTAAAGACCATAGAGCCAGACTTTTACTCTGTGAACTCTGTTCTCTCAAAAAATAAAGCTCTGTGTCTTTGTGTCTCTGTGTTCCATTCCATTTTTTTCGCAAACCAGTTTTGTTTTACTATAAAACCTTGTCACTTGTCACGCCGGATTTGCAATCCGGCGTAATGAAAGAATCGGATTTGCAATCCGAAACCATTACTGATGCGGATTACAATTGATTTCGTCGACCTGCGGTTCTCACGTGGGATTACGCCGGATTGCAAATCCGGCGTGACAAAAATTGACAATTATTTCCCTCATCAGCATCGCAATTATCAATTAAAAAAACTCTGTGCCTTTGTGTCTCTGTGTTCTATTTCATTTTCTGCTATTAAATCGTACCCCGTAAATCGAATAATAGTAAATAAATAGCGGATTTATTTTGCAGACTCAGATAAAAGCATTATATTTGTCATACAAAAAATGGAGCCGTACTTGCAGAATCGGGAAACTCATCAAATTATATGAAATACCGAGACTACGCTTCATCCTCCAATGGCGGGCCACGCCTTCGGGTAGCATTTATGCCGGTGGATTACAAAGGAGGTGGGCACTCAAATCCTGTCTATCGGAGTTTCGTCACGCCTCGAGTGCGGCTCTTCTTTTTGTTGAAAGCGAAGAATCTTGTGCTGTATGCATGACAAGGTTCTTCGTTTTTTTGTTTAGAACCTGACAGATATTACTTTATATGAATGTCCGCAGACATCCCATGTAGGGGCGTATCGCATACGCCCGGATGCGTCAACTTATCCACGTGGATGTTTTCAGGGCGTATGCGATACGCCCCTACGGAGCTTTGCAGACTTCATTTACTTTAGGAAAATTTGAACAGGCTCTTACATCATGCTGCGAAATGGCCTTCCATGCCGCAGAAGCATAATTGCCAATTGTCAATTATTAATTGTTAATTATTAATTATTAATTGTTATGTTGCTCTATTTTTCCGGTACAGGCAATTCCCGTTGGGTAGCAAATTCTTTGGCTAAGTTGTTGAATGAGCGTGTCTGTGCTTTATTGGATGTGGCTGCTCGCCCCTCATTATTCGATTTGAAGGAAGGCGAGGCTTTGGGATTTGTTTTTCCTGTATATGCGTGGGGACCTCCTGTTTTGGTGACGGATATTCTTGCCAAGCTGCAAGCCAAGCAAGTTCCGTCATACGTGTATTTTGTATGTACCTGTGGCGATGATACGGGAAAGACTGCCGCTATTTTTTCGCGTGCCGTGCAGGAGAAAGGCTGGATGTGCCGGGCAGGCTTCTCTGTGATTATGCCCGAAACCTATGTGTGTCTGCCCGGATTTGATGTAGACCCTAAGGACAAGGAGCGGAAGAAGCTTCGCGAAGCCGTAGGAAGAATCGAAGAGATAGCCCGTTACGTGGCAGGGCGTGCGGAAAAAGAAGATTGCAACGAAGGCGGCTTCCCATGGGTGAAGTCTTACCTTATCCGTCCGTTGTTCAATCGTTTTATGACCTCAGCCGAGAGTTTTCATGTGACCGCTGCCTGCATCTCGTGCGGGAAATGCGTTACGGCTTGTCCGTTGCAGAATGTCCGGTTAGAAAAAGGACGTCCGGTGTGGGGAAAAGATTGTGCGATGTGCCTTTCTTGTTATCATCATTGCCCCAAACATGCCGTCGCTTATGGCAACCTCACGAAGAAAAAGGGGCAGTACACCTTAGATTGATTCATTATATGATGAAATGAATGTCCTCATTTTGCCAAATTGCCTGTAGGGGCGTATTGCATACGCCCGAAATCGTTCTCGTGGATAAGTTGGCGCATTTGGGCGTATGCGATACGCCCCTACATTGGCAGTTTGTGGATATTTTGTCACGCCGGATTTGCAATCCGGCGTAATTCTACGTGCTGATTTGCAATCCGCATCATCCGCCAATGGTTTCGGATTACAAATCCGATTCTTTCATTACGCCTGATTGCAAATCCGGCGTGACGCAGGAGACCCAGTAGAGACGTCACATTGTGGCGTCTCTGAATACATCCGCAAGATATTCACATACAAAAACATATAGCCTCCCTTCGGCTGGGTAGACGCCACAATGTGACGTCTCTACTACATGCAGTATTTTCGCAAACTAATTTTTGTCACGCCTGATTACAAATACGGCGTGACACACATGTAGGGTGAAGTTTCTTCACAGAATGTGTTAAATAAATTTTTTCTATTAAAATCTTTTGTTATATTAAATTATTTACATACATTTGCGGGGTTGATAGAGATGATAAAGAAGCTTAAAGATAGTAGTGTCTGGATGTAATTAGGCTGAAAGACAATATGAAAGACACTTCTTTTCAGGCAGACGCCGTTCTCCGTAAGTGTAGGATAGAGATAGAGAGAAGGAGAACGTGCCGGTATAAGAAAGAATGCTGGATATTCAAGAAAAAAGAATTGTCCTTTGCGGAATCTGTTTCGCGCAAAGGCGAAGGCTGTATTATATAATAAGGTATAATATGAGAAAGATTACGAAAGTAAAATGTGTGAGCCATGTCGGAGCCGGCATACTCTGTTTATGTGTGGGGCTGGTGCTTTCCGTCGCGTTTTCCGCCCGGATGCAGGCACAGACGCCTCATGAAGGGCCCAAGATAGCTGTAAAGACCAATGCTGTCTATTGGGCGACATCAACGCCGAACCTTGCGTTCGAGTTCGGTCTGAAGCCCAAGCTGACGCTCGATGTCTTGGGCGGTTACAATCCCTTTACGTTTAAAGACAACAAGAAGATGAAGCACTGGCTGGTGCAGCCCGAACTGCGTTATTGGCTGTGCGAGCGCTTCAACGGGCATTTCGTGGGCGTACACCTGCATGGAGGCATGTTCAATGTGGGCGGTGTCAATGTGCCGTTCGGCTTGTTCTCCGACTTGGAGAAATACCGTTACGAAGGGGAATTCTATGGGGGTGGCATCAGCTACGGATACCAGTGGGTATTGGGAAAACGGTGGAACCTGGAGGCGGAAATCGGCATCGGGTACACACGCCTCAATTACGACAAATACGAATGTCCCAAGTGCGGAGAGTGGCTGGGGAAGGATTCGTACGACTTCTTCGGCGTGACCAAGGCAGCCTTGTCCATTATCTACATTCTTAAATAAGGAGGAAAAGCGATGAAACATTCCAGAATATACGGGTTTGCCGTGGCGCTGATGGCTTGCAACGGCATCATGATGGCACAGTCCGACTATACGGGACGCGTGAAGGTAGAGCCTTCGGTGGTGAAAGCCGGTCCTGATGTAAAGGTGCGCCTCGATATGACATTAGACAGTGTAGACCTGAAGGCACAGCACGCGCTGGTACTCACGCCGGTGTTGCAGTCGGCAGACGGACAGACGGAAAAGGAACTGGCGCCGGTCATCGTCAACGGACGCATCCGTCAGAAAGTGTACGACCGTGAGATAGCCTTGGGCTATGCCGAAGCCGAGGCAGGGCCATACGCCGTAGTGCGCCGCAAGAACGATACCTCCCAGCAGCTGGACTACGAGGTTTCCGTTCCCTACGAGCGGTGGATGCGTGGCGCAAGCCTCGTGTTGCGTGAGGAGGCGGAAGGCTGCGCGTCCTGCCAGATGAGCGAATACGAACGCCCGCTGTGCACGGTGCTGCCTGTCGTGCAGGTCGTCGAGCCTGCCTATGCGGCGGTGTACGTCGAGCCGCGTGCCGAAGAAGTGAAACGCCGTGACGAGCAGTGCGAGCTTCACCTCAACTACCGGGTGGGGCGGAGCGAAGTGCTTCCCAATCTCGGCAACAACCAGGAAGAGCTGAAACGCCTGCAAGACATGGCAGACCGCGTAGAGGCAAACAACGATTTCACCCTGACCGGCTTCCGCATCACAGGCTATGCGTCGCCCGAAGGCTCGTATAAGAGCAACATGACCCTCTCGGAACGCCGTGCGAAAGCATTGGCAGACTATTTCCGCCGCACCAACAACTGGGACCGCAAGCTCTTCTCTACCGATTGGAAAGGCGAAGACTGGGAAGGCCTGCAGGAGGCGGTAGAGGCTTCTGCGCTCGACACGAAAGACCAAGTGCTTGCCGTCATCCGCGAAGAGGACAATCCCGATGCGCGCGATGCCAAACTGCGTGCCATCGACGGCGGAAAGACTTACAGCACCCTGCTGAAAGACTTCTATCCCCCGTTGCGCCGCAGCTTCTGCGTGGTCGATTTCACCGTGCGTCCCTATACGCTCGAAGAAGCCAAACGCATCATCAACGAGAATCCGAAGCTGCTGAGCCTGAAAGAAATGTACGGCGTGGCGAAGAGCTATCCCGAAGGAAGCCCCGAATACAACGAAGCCTTCCTCACCGCCCAGCGCCTCTACCCCCATGATGCCGACGCTGCCACCAATGCCGCAGCCGTATGGCTCGCTCAAGGCAAGACTGCCGAAGCCAAGGCAGCCCTGCAGCAGGTAGAGCAGACCGCAGGCGTATGCAACGCCCTCGGCATCATCTATGCCCGTGAGAAGGACTACGCCCGTGCCGAAGAATTGTTCGGCAAGGCAGCCGCCCAAGGCTGCACCGAGGCAAAGGCAAACCTCGAAGCGATGCAAAAATACGTCAAAGAGTTTAATGAAAATAATTACTAATTTTAAAATGTGTGTTATGAAACTGAACAAGTATTTCATGATGGGTGCAATGGGGTTAAGCCTCGTTGCATGTAGCGACAACCTGGACGAAAATGGTCAGGGTGCGAATGGGACTAACCCGAATGAGGGGACTACTTATGTGGCGTTTACGGTTGATTTTAATAATGCTTCTTCAAGAGCGGGAGAACAGCCGGTTGGTGGCGAAGCTGATAGCGGAGATGGTAATGAAGCGGATATCAACGATGTAAGAATCATTGTCACAAATGAAGATGGTACAGTTGAATTCAATGATGTTGCGACAAAAAAACAAGATTATTTTATGATTGCCATTCAGCCGGGAATGAAGAATTTTTATGCTATTGTAAATGGTGAATCACATGGTTTAACGGCTCCAACCACTTGGGGTGAAAAGATTTTAGCTACGATAACATCTGAAGATAATAATGATGTAAATGTAAAAGCATCCGATTTGTATGAATATAATGCAACGTCTGGACAAGGAGAAGGCTTTGTCATGTCAAGTATTGCTGCTGTTCCGCAAAGAATATATGATAATGTAACAGAAGAAGAAGCTCAGGCAGGTCCTAATAATCGTGTAAACATTACAGTAGACCGTATGGTGGCTAAAGTAACGGTTAAGCTTGCAGATAAATTGGTTAGTAATACAGGTAACGATTTTAGTGGAGAGAACTTTGCTTTGAAAAGTTTGTCTGCACGAATTATGAATGCTGATAATGTTAAGTATGAAAATTCAACGCTTACTTATGCAGGAAGTTATTGGATGGCATATGATAACACAAGTGGAGTTCGTGAAACGCCGTATTATTCGTATATTCCGGGTGCAGATGTTCCTGAAACAGCATTAGAAAGTGGTTCTTCACAATCTCTTTATGCTCCTGGTGAAACAACAGAAAATCCTTCAAGACGTTTCTATTGCTTGGAGAATACTCATTCAAATACAGCGGATAATACTGGTTATAAGCAAGGAAATACTACTTATCTTAAGTTAGAAGCTACAATGGTTCCTGAACACTTAGTAACTTTTGGTAAGAGCGATGATAATATAACAGTAACTGATAAAGAATATTCAGGAGATGCTGCGACATTCTATGTTGTAAATGGCTATTCTGGCGAAGGTGACGGTGAGGAAGTCGTATATTGCGTGCTGGCTTCTGATTTGGTAGCTGCTTATTCAATAATCGTAACTGAGGGAACGGAAACTGAAGATGATGCTAAAATAGAGGCTGTTATCGATGCTTTAGAAACGGCTGGATATAAAATTGAAGATGTGTATGAAAATGGTGTGGGTACCTATCGTATTCCTGTAAATGATATTCAAGAAGGAGGTGAATATACTAATATTCAACCTGTATTCCGCAATGATTGGTATGATATTGAAATTACAGGTATTTCCTTGCCGGGTGATCCTGCTGGTGGAGGCTTTGATCCTGAACAGCCTTTCCATCAGTCAACAAATGTAGCATTTGTTGTTACAGCAAGAGAATGGAACAAGGTTTCTCATGAGGTAGATTTGCAATAACTCCACACCTCCCGTCACGGCGGATTTGTAATCCGCCGTACCGCTTGCGCGAATTTGCAATCCGCATCATCCGCAGGTGAAGTCGCTTTCCGCAGCATCATCAGTTGATGTTTCGGATTGCAAATCCGGCGTAATGGAAGCGTGACGGGGCGGAAGCGTGACTAAGACGGAAGACTAAGGCGGAAGGCCTAAAACAAACGAAACAAACGGATAAGGGGATGCCGTCCCCTCGCATTGATAGAGATAAAACAAACCTGTAGGGGCGTATCGCATACGCCCGAAAGCATACACGAGACACGTTTCCCATACGGGGTAAAACGTATTCGGGCGTATGCGATACGCCCCTACATTCAAACATTAAAAACAAGAACAAATGAACAAGACACATCATCTGCTACTCCCGTTGTTCGGACTGCTGCTTGCAATGGGATGCTTTCCCGGATGCATTAAGGAGGACATGTCCGATTGCCCGCCTCCTGTTACTCCCGAGCCGGAACCTGAGCCGACTACGGGCACATTGAAACTTGCCCTGACTTATTTTATGCACAACACGCAAGAGAACGGCGAGTACGTTGACCTCTTCAGTCAGCAGGTACGCAAGGTCGATGTGTTTGTATTCGACGAGGAAGGCCGTTTCCTTCAGCAGATTACCGAGGAAACAACGGGCAGCTTCCCGGACAACTATACGAAGGAAATTGAATTGCCCGCGGGCAATTACCAGTTCGTAGTGTGGGGCAACCACTACGAAGACGAAACCATGCACAACCAGGCGGAAGGCACCTCGATGGACGGCGGACGCATGGCGCTGCTTTCCGTACTGAACGGAGAGACCGATGTGGCGATGCTTACCGACTCGCTTTTCCACGGCATGACGGCACAGCCTGTCACGGTAGTGAACGGCGAAGACCAGACCGTCCCCATCGACCTGATGAAGAACCGCAACGATGTGCGCCTCGTGGTGCGCTGGCGCGAGGAAGGGCATACCGAATATTGCACGCATACCGAACACGCACAGAGCATCACTGCGGAAATCATAGACAACAACGGTTCGTATGACTTCGCGAACAACGTAGTCGATAAGAAAGAAATCACCTACCTGCCCGACCGTTTTGCCGAGTGGTACGACCCGGTGTTCCATGGCGACGACCGCCCGTACCCGACCGAGCAGGAACACGTTTACGTAGCCGACTTCTCCGAACTGCGCCTGATGCTGGACAACGACGATGCGCAGCTCGTCATCCGTCAGGGAGACCAAATCGTATATCAGCGTGGCTTGATGGACCTGATAACCCGCATCGAGCAATACCAGACGCAAGAGGGGCTGGACCGCGAAGACCATTACCTGATAGAACTGGAGTTTGCGTGCAAGCACGAGCCGGAAGATCCTGACCCAGATCCCGATCCAGATCCGGATCCCGACCCAGATCCCGACCCTGACCCGGATCCTGACCCAGATTATCCTACACCCGATCCCGACCCGTGGACAGCGATAACCATCATCATCAATGGCTGGAACTTGGTAGACCGGCCCGTAGAACTTTAAAATCAAGAAGTATGAAAGAATTTGAAAACAAGATATACCGCCGGCTGCTTGCCCCCGTCCTTGCCTGCCTCGTGCTGGCACTGGCAGGTTGCAGCCAAGATGCCACAGAGGAAGAAGCCCCGTCTTCGCCCACCGGCGGCACCTACCTCACGATTGTGACGCGGGGGATAAATACGACTGATGATACGCAGTATGAGGATTATGTGAAGACGTTGCGGGTGATTGCGTTTAAAGGCGGTACATTGGCTTTGAATGAATTGCTTGAAGGTGATGATATTCCTGAAACATCTGGAACAGAAGATGAAGTAGAGCTTATTGGTGTGGAAAAACTTAAAGTAGGGAATGGTGGTGGCGCATATACTTTCTATTTCATTGCGAACGAGGAAGGACATACTACTACGGAAAATGCCAATTTATCCCAAGTATTAGCCGAAATAACAAGCGAAAACGATTTGAATAATATTGAGGTGAATTTTGCCGATAAGGATACACCCATGTTGATGAGTACGCATCAAACTGAATATATCGAAGAAGGTGTGGATAAAAGTATAACCATTAAATTGGTGCGAACCGTTGCAAAAATAAATTTGAATGTTATAAATGAAACACATAAGGAACAAACATTGACTGGTATTTCGTTCAGTAAGATGAATGTTCAGACTGCTTCTTTAATAGAAGGAAGTGAATTGCCAAGTGATGGAAGTGATTTTATTCCATATATGAATGACATTACAGTTTCAGCGGACAGTCAAATTGAAGATCAGATGGCATACATATTTGAAAGTTCGGTTACGGGCAATGATGTTTATACCATGTCGCTTAATTGGAATGGTAAACTATATAGTGAAAATTTAAGTGGTGTATTAGGTACAGAGTTTAAGCGTAATACTGAGTTGGAAATAAATATTACGCTTAAACAAACATATACTCTTGAATTTACAGTTTTGGTATTAGCATGGACGCCAATAGATGTTGATGTTCCAGCATTCGAATAAAAAAAGTTCTGCATTATGAAAGAAATTAGATATTTGCTGATAATGGCTATTTGTGCTATAGGATTGGCGGCTTGCCAAGATGAAGATTGGGCAGGAATAAGACAAGGTGTGAATACGGATAAGCCGGTAAAAGTGGAGTTGAAATTTGGAGTTCCGCGTTCTCCGGAGATTTCTGTTTCTCGTGCTGATAATAGCGTGTCGGGAATATACGGCATTCGCTTGTATATATTTGATACAGATGGACGCTTCTTAAATACGCCTGAAGATATTATGGCAAAAAATGGTACTTTAAAACAAGGTACATCAGACAATGACGGACAATTTTATACTGCAACCACTACTTTATATGAAGGTACGCAACGTGTATATGCTGTTGCCAATATTACAAGAACCGGTTATGTAAACAATTCTACCAATATGTTAAATGCTTTGGCTGCGGCAGCTAACGAGGGCGAAGATGAATTTAAAAAAGCCTATTATCGTTTGTCTGAATCTACCAGTAATGCGGGGGTTTTTCCAGCCGTTACGACAGATTATATTCCGTTAAGCGGTTTTGGTGAAATAACAGTGGCTACCGCTGGAACTGCAACTGGTCGTATCGAATTGAAACGTTTGGTCGCTCAGTTAAAGTTTAGAATTAATACGAATACATATACAAAAGCTGATGGCAATAAAATAACATTTACTCCTTCTTCTTATGCAATCTATAATATTCCCAAACGTGGATATGTATTGGATGGAGAAGGTCAGACAGCTATTGATGGTGAAGATAATTTTTATAATTCTGTTTCTTTTGATTTTCCTAGTGCGTCAGAGACAGGTGAGGATGCAGGATATGTTGTTGTAGATGAGGGTATATATGTTCCAGAGAATATTCAGACAGCAAAAAAGCCATGCTTAAATTACAATGACAGGGATTATTTTCCCCCTGAATCAGGAGGTAATAAGGATTGGACTTATGCTCCGGATTACGGTATGTATGTTGTCATTAGTGGAAATTGTTCGGAAACCGACTCTGAAGGAAATGCTGTGCGCTATGGTGAGGTAAATTATACGATTCATTTGGGAGATTTTGGTGAAGATTCAGATTCAGATACAAATAGGGATTGGTCAGACTTTTCAGTAAAACGCAATTGTATTTATACGTATACGATGACCGTACAAGGTATGGATAAAATGATTGCGGAAGCAAAGATAGAAGATTTAGGTGAAGAGGGTGGATACCAAAATGGAGCGGAAGGACATATCGTGGAATTGCGGAGCTTTTCAAAAGCTTTTAATCTTGACTCACATTATGAGCAGGTGTATATGGAGTATGACTTGACAGCTATTGCAAATAGTATTAAATCAGGCTTGGATGATACTAGATTAAAAGAAGCTATAGCAGATAAATTTAAATTGTCTATTTCTACTCCCTTGATGACCAGTGTGATTGACAATATGAAAAGACCTTATAATGATAATACGCCTGAAGAAGATGCCATGGAAGGCATAGACTATAAATGGGTGGAATTTTATCCACAAGAGAAAAAAGAAGAGGATCAAGTTAGTGTATATCCTCAGGATAAAACAAAACTTTTAACCCCATGGGTAGTATGCCAGAAATTGGGAGAAGCGGTATATAGAATTTATAAAAAACAATCCTTGGATAATATACATGATATTACGATTTCGGATAGAAATGGAAGTAAGGTCGCTTGTTTTACGATTTTTGTGAATGAATATTATTATGAAAAAGATTTGGACGGGAAAAAAATCGCTTGGGATGTCTTTACGAATCAGCCTCCTCGTACGATGACAATTGTAAGCGAAACTTTTACGAGTGAAGATGGCAATACAACCTATTCCATTCCATGGACGTATATTACGCAACGGTCTATCGAAACATTTTATAATCCCGATGCAGCCGGACATAATAATGCATTAGGTATTGAAACATACAATGAGAATGGATTGATAGAAGGAATGGGTACAAGTGATAATATAGGAACATCAGATGATGGTCGTGTAGCCACCATACGTTGTATAAACAATAATTTTACTACTTTAGATGATGATCGTCTTGATTGGAATTTTGAGTGGTCAAATGTTGGTTATACCAATACAAATACAAGTGTAGGAGGAAATACCTTAAATGTAAATAAGAACAACGCTGCATGGGCTTGCCTTGCGCGTAATCGGGATTTGGATGGAGATGGAAAAGTTGATAATAATGAATTACGTTGGTATTTGCCTGCATTGTCTCAGTATCTCCGTATTGGTATCGGTTCGAGAGCACTTTCTGCTACTAGTAGATTATATACGGGGGATAAAATGACATTGAGTTATACGAATGATGAGAAGGATTATATAGATGAAGATGCTGTGGAGGATGGTGCTTTATACTATACAAGTACGACGCATGATAATTATTATTGGGCAGTAGAGGTCGGAGCCTATGGCTCATTTGGTGTTTTCGGAAAAGCTCAAGTTCGTTGTGTTCGTAATTTGCCAAGTAAAAGTTTGGTAGCAGATGATACAAAAGCAGAAGTAGAACGTATAAACGCATTGGCAGGACCTGTATATGGAACGATAAAGACCATAGGGAGTGGAAATGAAACTAATTATTTATTTGATTTTGGCGACAGGCTTTCGCCAAGCTTATTACGTGCTACGGATAGTCCTCAGTCAGGTTCTTATTTGTCGCATAATGAAAATAGCTATTTGACGAATTTGCCAGAAGCTTTTGTCGTATCTCGTGATTATATGTCAGGAACTTATCAAGTAGAAAATGTAATAAATGACACTTCTGATCCGTGTGCAACTTATAGTGAAGAAGATGATGAAAGTGATAGAGGATCATGGAGAGTTCCCAATTTGAATGAACTAATGGTTATGGTGACACAAGCGAGAACATTGAGATTAACTCAAAGTCCTTCTGGTTCTACGGATGTTCAATATGTAACACTTAGTAGAACGAAATTTTCTAATCAAAACATACGAAAGATATTCTATTATAATGGAAGATTCATTACAACCGCATTAAGAGCTGATGGTAAAATCCGTTGCGTCCGTGATGCTACACAAGAAGAACGTAATGGGAATTGATATAATCATCTTTATCAAAAATCAATGGGAAAGCGTTCCCGCGAAATTTAAATTAGTAATCTAGGGAGAGTCCGGTCCGCAGGGATGCGTGCCGGACTTGTTGTTCATATCTGGGGAAGAGCCCCTGCAAACGAACATAAGTGAGAAGGGTAAGCATTCTAAGAAATACACATTGCATGCCCTATGGTTTGATTGTAATTTTGC